>Ga0315903_10001420_pt1 | contig 36313 bp, 54 predicted proteins | sample LakEriMetagenome_7_FD_203524 | JGI IMG/M metagenome (GOLD analysis project Ga0315903, IMG submission 203524) | Freshwater fungal communities from buoy surface, Lake Erie, Ohio, United States - Buoy 2 MA119 | ecosystem: Environmental > Aquatic > Freshwater > Lake | place: USA: Lake Erie, Ohio...
CAGAGCCGGATCAACAGGAAAAAGATTGGCGAGTTATGGCCAACGATCCTGAATTAGCCAAACTGGACATAGAGTTTACGGGTGTTATCAGTCAACGAGAGATTGCTGATATATTGACCAAAGCAAACTTTATGCTGTATCCAGCAGCGTTTCCTGAAACATATGGCATCTCCTCTATGGAGAGTCTGTGTTACAATACTCCTATCATAACTTGCCGATTTGGCGCACTTGAAGAAATTGCAGTAGAAGGCGCTTGCTATCTAATCGACTATGCTATAGAACCCAACAGCCTATTCGCAGATATAAATGTTCCGCAACAAGTTGAACAGTTTGTCAAAACTACAGTGGAAGCATATCACAACACCTATCTACATCAACAGAAACAATACTACTGCAACATCGTTAAAGACATTGCAGGCTGGAATAGTGTAGCACTACAATGGAAACAGCACTTTTATAAAAAGGCAGGTCACTATCTTAACAAACAAGACTATCGTGCTGCAAGCAAAATCAATCATAGATTGCATAAGATATACAATCGCAAGTTTCACAACACAGTTGAGTTGGAAAACTACAAAGTAGGCAAAGAACAGCAGATTGTGGTGATCAGTCCTTTTTACAATTGCAGCAAGTATATTGAAAAATGTATAGCCAGTGTAGCTGCACAAGATTACGACAACTATCTACATTACCTGATCAACGATGCCAGCACCGACGATTCTGCCGATGTGGTCAAAATAGTATTAAGTAATTTACCGGAAGAACTTAAAGGCAAATTTCTACTGATCAACAACAAAGAAAATAAAGGTGCGGTGCGTAATCAAATAGAAAACATTAAGCCATTAGACGATGCTGCCATTGTGATGTTGCTAGATGGCGATGACAGTTTGATCAACGACAATACTGTGTTCAGCTATTACAATACTATCTATGATAGCACAACAGAATTTACCTACGGAAGCTGTTGGAGCATGGCGGACAATATTCCATTGATTAGTCAACCGTATCCTGAGTCGATCAAACAGAACAAAACTTATAGACAGCATCACTTCAATTGGATCTTGCCCTATACACATTTGAGAACATTTAAAAAGCATTTGTTAAACAGTTGTGATGATGCGCAGTTTAAAGATGCAGATGGCAAATGGTACAAGGCAGGAGGAGATGGTTCAGTATTCTACGCACTGATTGAAGCAGCTGATCCTCTCAAGGTAAAATGCCTGCAAGATGTTGTTTACAACTACAATGACATCAATCCGTTAAACGATTATAAAGTCAACGCAGCAGAACAAAATAAAAACGCACGAGAAATAGTGAACATGTCAACCGAAAAAAAAAGAATATTAATAGCCATACCCACAGCGAGGAACATAGAGCCCGAGACGTTCAAGAGCATCTACGACCTACAAGTGCCCGAAGGTTACCAAACCACATTTCAATACTTCTACGGCTATAACATTGACCAAGTGCGTAACTTGATAGCTGACTGGGCTGTTAAAGGATACGACTATCTATTTAGCGTAGACAGCGACATCAGCTTTGCACCCGACACATTGGTAAAACTATTAGCCCATGACAAACCTGTAGTGTCAGGCTTGTATATACAGCGCAAGCCCGGTCAACACATTTTAGAAATATACGAACACAATGCAAACGGCGGTGTGTCTAATGTTCCTTATGGCAAAATCAAAGGGCGTGGTCTAGTAGAAATTGCAGGATGTGGATTTGGTTGCGTATTGGTCAAATCTGAAGTGTTGAAGTCTGTAGGATACCCTCAGTTTAAATATTACAGTGCGCTGGATCACAATCACACTGTTAGTGAAGATGTAGACTTTTGTCGTAAGGCTCTGGGCAAAGGATTTAAAATCTATGCTGACACTACAATACAATGCAGACACACTGGCAGTTTTACTTTTGCAGTGGACAACAACATTCCTGCCGCAGCACCAGCTGAAGCACCTGACATCAAAGCAAGACTTAGAGAATTGGGCAGTCAGCGATTAATCCCTAAAGATCATGTCGACTACTTGACTGCATTAAAAGCACAGGGCTTCGAACCGAGAGTGATCTATGACATAGGCGCCTGTGTACTGCACTGGACTAATGAATCTAAACGTATATGGCCCAATGCTGAAACTGTAGCATTTGAAGCCATGGACTCTAGTGAGTTCTTGTATAAAGAACAGGGCTTGAAATATCACATAGGTGTGTTGAGCAATGAAACTGGCAAAACTGTGGATTTTTATCAAAACGATTGGCATCCAGGCGGCAACAGCTATTACAAAGAAAATGAAGTTGTCAACCCTAATGCACCCGACTACTTTAACGAGCAACACAAGCGAACACTAAAAACTGTTACGCTAAATGCTGTAGTTAATTTGAAACAATTTCCTTTGCCAGATTTAATAAAAATGGATGTGCAAGGAGCAGAAATGGATGTGTTGCAAGGTGCAAGCGAAGTATTAAAAACTGTTAAGCATGTAATATTGGAGTTGCAAACTGTAGAATACAACAAAGGTGCACCTTTAAAAGATACAGTGATTGAATATATGGATAGTATAGGTTTTGATTGTAAGGGCTTGTTCAGCAATAACGGTCCAGACGGTGATTATCACTTTGTTAAACGCTAAATATTATCATGAGAGCACAAGAAATAATCAGAGCTGTTTTAAACATGCTCGACCAATCAGAACAACCTGACAGCAGACCTGAAGAAATGAGTCCGTTGGCCAACGGTGATGACACTAATCGGTTTAAACAGATAATGGATTTAATTGCCCAAGAACGTCGGGGCGAATTGCAAAATACTCCTCAAGAAGAATACGCAGACATTGACAGTGTTACTATTCATGCAGGTGGCGGAGTTAATGGTCCAAAACATCCTCACGATCTACGTGTAAAAGATCCAAGTCAGCACCCTGGCCAACAGGAGTATTAATATGTCATTAAACGGAATAGCGCACTTGCCCACAAGACAAGAACGACAAGATGCCAAGTTAGCAATCGCCGAAGCAAAACGCCAAGGCAAAACAGTAGCACCAGATGGTACTATAAGCGGGTCAGTAGATCCTACTGCTCCTTGGTACAGAGACAATAACGTATTAGATAAAAATCAACTACCAAACCCTTATAACGGTAATGAAATTGCTCCAGACGACGGCGCATCAACCTTAGTTCAAGGTAGGCCATGGGCGTAAGAAATCAAAATTCGACAGGCTACGTTCATCCAGACGAACCCAACCTGTTAAATCTGCATAAGTCGATGAAGTACAATGCTTCAGGCGAGCCGCAAGTGCGTGTTCACGTTGACGGCATCAGCTTGGAAGGCGATGTCATTGTAGACAGAGTTAAACTATGGGATGGCACCAACGAGCTAACATTTGACTCTTCAGTCAATGACGGCGAAGCATCTCCTACTGTAGTGTTGCCCACAGAAAATCACAACATGGTATTCAACGGTTCAACCTGGGACCGTATGCGTGGCACGATTGCAGATGGAGTGCTTACGCAGATATCCAATGATCGTATTGCTATTAGCAAAGACAATAACGCCAACGCCGCAGACAATCCTATCTATGTAAATGTAACTAACGGATCACTAACTGTTAGTGGTAGTGTTAGTATAATCAGTCTACCAGAAGTTGAAATTAAAAACGATATAGACAATCCTATACCTATTAGTAAAAACACCACTGCTAACTCTAGCAGCAATCCAATAGACGTTACTGGTTCAGTTGACGCTACTATTAATGGCGAAGTGTCAGTAGCAGGTATGAATCCAGATGCGTTCGGTCGTCAGCGTGTTAGTGAACTGTTTACACTAGGTGACTACAAACATCTTTATGCTATAGATCCTAACTTTCTAGACAGCGTAAGCAATGGCGGTACTGTGACTTTTGATGCTAATCAGGCAGCGGCTGTGTTAGCCACTAGTAGTAACACAAACTCTGTAGCTATACATCAAACTAAGTTCTATCACCACTACCAGCCTGGTAAGAGCCAATTAATCTATACAAGTGTTGTATTCCACGAACCAGATCGTAATGTGACTAAACGCACGGGTTATTTTGATGATCGTGATGGTATTTACTTTGAACAGGTAGGCAGCAATACAGCAGATGGATCAACAGTTAGCCCAACTACGCAAACTCTTAACTGGGTGATAAGAACTTACGTAGGCGGATCACCAAATGAAAGCGATTATGTAACTACTATCAACGGAACACCTTATACTTATAAACGCCGTGTACCACAGACAGAGTGGAATAGAGATCGCTGTGATGGCACAGGCGGAGAAAATAACCCTAGTGGATTTAAACTTGATGTTACTAAGACACAATTGTCTTGGATTGACTTTCAGTGGTTAGGTGTAGGCCGTGTTCGTTGCGGCTTTGTACATAATGGTGAGTTGATTACGGCACACGAATACTATCACAGTAATGTATTACCCACAGTTTATATGAGTAATCCTAACTTGCCTGTTCGCTGTGAAATACGCAATACAGGAACGACACCCGGCGGCGAAATGGATCAGATTTGTTCATCTGTAATGAGCGAAGGTGGATATATTGAATCAGGTATTGATTGGAGCGTTTATTCGACAGAACGAGCAACACCTACACCAGGACGCACTAAGTTACCTGTTATTGCTATTAGATTGAAAAACAGTTTTCAAGGATACCCTAACAGATTGAGTGTACGTCCGTTAACCCTGAGTTTATTTGCTAGAACAGAACCTATTGTGTTTGAATTTGTTAAACTACGTAGTGTGGCTGACCTCAGTACAGCATTGAACGACGGAGTATTAACTTGGACGTCAGCAGACTCGGATAGCGGTGTTGAGTATTGTACCAATGCTACTGCCTATGTAGAAGCCAATGCTGATCGATTTGCTTCAGGTTATGTACCAGCAGGCTCCAGCCAAAACAGTCTAAGTCCAGTGTCTACAGGCACACTGACTTCTGCTAAGAAGAACATTATTAGTCAAAATATAGACAGTACTGGTAGTGAAATATTTGTAGTAGTAGCCAGCACTGTGTTTGCTGGTAATAATTTAACTGCTGATGTAGCTTGTAGTATTCAGTGGCGGGAGATTTATTAATGTATCGCAAGTATATCCGCATAGTAGAAGCAGCCAACAAGGGCTGTCCTATTGCCACACATGACATCGATGTTAACTTAAAGAATCGTCAAAAGGCCATTAATGAGTATCACTATGGACCTGCCAATCCTGATCAAGCTGGAGACTATTGGAGCAAGAGCGCAAAGATATTCAACGTAACCTCAACCACTGCTAAAACAATGTTATGTGGAAACTGTGCGGCATTTGATGTTAGCGACAGTATGAGAGAGTGTATAAGCACAGGCATAAAGGGCGATGAAACAGCAATAGATGCTAATGCAACTATTAACTTATCAGATTTAGGATATTGCAACTTTCTACACTTTAAATGTGCTGGCACACGTTCATGCAAGGCCTGGGTCACTGGTGGACCAATCACTGAAAAAGATAAAAATAAATCTGCTGATTAACGCCTATGATATTAGAGTCAAGTCCGTTAACGTTGAGGGGTAGTTGTTCAGATGACCTGCTTATAAGTAAGCTGCATCTTGCAAGAGAACTTAAACGACTCAAATACGATCGTCATGATAAGATCTACAACTTGGGCAGTTGGTATGGTAATATAGGACCAGCGTTGGTTAATCAGGGAATCAAGTTTAATCAACTATTAAACGTGGACATAGATCCCGGGGTTGTTGATGATGCAGCTCGAGTAGCAGATCATTTTGATATAACACATTTAGTAAAGCATCTAACTGGTGATGCTAATAAGTTGAACTATAAAAATCCAAGTCTGATAATCAATACCAGTTGCAACAACATTGAGGGCAGTAATTGGTTTGATCGTATACCTAAAGGCACCCTGGTAGCACTACAAACAAGAGATATGCCTGATTTTAAAACGCTGTTTCCATTAAGTGAGACCATGCATTTTAGTAGAATGCACCTTAAAGACCCAGAAGAACGATATACACGACTGACCTGGATAGGAATAAAATAATAGAAAAGGACTCCGAAGAGTCCTTTTTTATATTATAATGGCTCTATGAGCGATATATTATTATTTTTTTGTATTCTGATTAACGAATGCGTAAAATTTTTCAGCAGCTTCAAGAACCTTCTCAACTCCTGGTACTGTTGGCATTTCTACCTTGGTAATAACTTCCTGACCTTCTTTGCTAACGCTAGTGCTAAATGCACCCCAATTAGCATGATAGTCATTCCATACTTGGCTCTGTGCCATTTCTAGCATTTGAGCACGGATCTCGTATCCATTCTTATTGAAACTAACTTGTGGAACAAACTGTTTCATTTTGTCAGCTGCTTCTGTAAATTGTTTTGTAAATTGTTCTGTCATAATATTCTCCTATGTGTATGTGTATGACTATCAGCAACCTTTGCTGATGTAATATTATATATCTTTTTTAGATATAAAGCAATAATTTGTGGCAATATTAAAGAAGATTTCAGTAATAATGTCTAGATGATTGACTTTGGCGATATTCAGCGATGACTTCTGCCCAACTGATCAATCCTTCGTAGATAGTGTTAATAATTTTTTTCATAGGTATCCTTCCTTTTGGGAGTTAAATTGTCGGATGTAGTTTTCCAACTGTGCGGCATCGGTAATGCCTTTGGTGTTTAGATATGCATCTAAACGGCTTTGGTAACTAGAACCTGGGAACATTTCGGATAGACGTTCCATGATCCTAATCATTTGCTCTGATAGATATTTCATGTTATAATCCTAGTGTAAGTGTGTATAGAAACATATCATGGTTTCTACTGAGTATTTATGTTCTAGTAAATTAAGTACTAGGAAAAGTTATAAGCAAAGTAAAAACGGTAAATATACAAAAGGAAGTGTCGCTAAGATGAAAAAGAGCACAAGATCAATACTGCAAGAACTCAGCGAGATGGGCGTAAATCGTAATAAGGATTTAGTCATCGAGAGCCGAGGATCAAACCTCATCGAAAGTGCTATCAATCTACTCAGTTTGATAAAAGAAAACTACGACATTGAAACCGCGGCAGAACTAGAGCGCAGATTTATTAACGCTATACGCACAGCAGAGCCTGCTAAATTCAAACGCGGCATTAAAAAGATACAGGAATCAAGAGATGATACTCAATGAAGGAGGCAACGTATTTGCCAATGCAGAACCATTTGATCACAAAGATGTTCCGTCAATACTAAAAACAATTAACAGTGCCCTACAAGGTACAGGAATTGAAGCTATTCCTGTAGGTTCTGCAGCAACTCCTCGTCCTGGACAACAAAGCGGCGATATGGATGTTATTGTAGATGAGAAAACAGTATTAGACTTTTTCAAAGCTAAAGATGCTAAAAGTGCTCGAAAAGCTCTAAATGACTATATCACCGGTAAAGGTTTAGAAACAGCGCAAAGCGGCATTAATGTACACGTTAATGTGCCAGTAGGTGATCAGCATCATCAAGTTGATATTATGGTAACCGGTAATGCTCCTCGTGTAGCAAAGTTTCATACACACGACATACCGCAAGGCAGTCCGTACAAGGGTGTTAACAAACAATTGATGCTGTCTATACTGGCTAAGCAAAAAGGCTACATGTGGTCAGCTTGGCAAGGACTGTTTGATCGTACTCCAGAAGGTAAAAAAGGTAACTTTGTATCTGATGATTTAGATGAGATTGCAAAAGTACTAATGGGACCGCAGGCTAATTCTTCAAATTTAAGCAGTGTAGAAGGTATCATGAAAGGGCTTCCTGATGATCAAGCAGCAGCATTGTTAGATCGTGCTCGTCAAGATCCTAACTGGGTAGAAAAGAAACCAGCAGAAAGTATGAACACTGAATCTATCAATCGAATGAAAAAGTTAGCAGGCATGAAAGAAGCAGATGTAGTTAGTCCTCGCTTTGCAGGTGTACAACAAACTAAACATGCCGACGGTAGTCAAACTACAGACTATCAACAAGGTCCTTTGCAAACTACTAACAAGGTAGATGCTCAAGGACGCCCTATTACATCTAAATCAAAATATGATTTAGGTGTAGGTACTGTAGATACAGAGTTAGATCATGCATCGGGTATTAGATCAAATGCTGTTACTGCACGTGGCGGAATGGATCCTAACAAACTAGCACCTACAGCAGACATTGCCGCGGCTCGAGGTGTTGATCCTAAAAAGTTTTCTAGATTTCAAAAGCAAAACACAGCAGCAACTGAAGCACTAGATGCTATGTTAACTATTGCGAGACTAAGATGAAAGTAAACGAAATAATAAGCGAAGACTGGAACAAAGTCAATAAGCAAGATAAAACAGATGGCTTAAGTCAAAAGGCAGTCAATGCCTATCGACGTGAGAATCCAGGCAGCAAATTAAAGACTGCGGTCACTACTAAACCAAGTAAGCTCAAAGCAGGCAGCAAGGATGCAAAGCGCCGTAAGAGTTTCTGTGCTAGGATGAGTGGAAATAAAGGTCCTATGAAAGATGAGAAGGGTCGCCCTACTCCAAAAGCAAAAGCATTAAATCGTTGGAACTGTTAATGAGAGCAAATGAATTTTTAAAAGAAGCAGAAGCTGCCGTTCAAAAAAAGCTAGGTCGTGCATTTAATCACTTAGAAGACCTAGTGTTCTTTCACGGCAGTCGAGGAACTATCGAAGCACTTGATCATATTAGAGAAATTGCAACCATTGAAGGCGCACAAAGCGTTCGTATGAAATGGGACGGCAATCCTCAAATCTATTGGGGTCGTGAGAAAGCATTTGGTCCTTTGATCTTAGCAGGACATAATGGATGGAGTAAAGGTTACAAGACTGACAATCCTAAAGACCTTATTGATTTTATTGCCAACAAAAGCGGAAGTCCTAAGACTCCCGAAGAGCAAGCTGCTCGTAACGAGTTTGCAAAACAGTTTGCCAGCCTATATCCGCTGTTTGACAAGGCAACGCCTAAAGACTTTGTGGGCTTTGTCTACGCAGATGGACTGTTCTTACAAAGGCCGGAAGTCGATGCAGAGGGAGTTTACAACTTTTGCCCTAATCCCAAGAGTCAAACTTGCTATCATGTAACAGCAGATAGCCAATTAGGAAAACGTATAAGCCAAGCACAGGTAATGGTTGTTGGACATGCGTTCTTTCCAGAGTTTGGCATGGATGATAGTGATCAGCAACCTATTGATGACTTTAGTCAGTTTAACAGTAATCCTCAACTGATAGTTCAAGGTCCTGTGTACAACAGTCAACCTGTAGAAGTTGCAGCTAATGATATAAACCAAGTGGAAAATTATCTAAAGAAACATGCTATTGAAATTGACAGCTTTCTGCAGGGAGCTCCGGGTCTAGGTGATTTAAAAAATATATTGTATACCTATGTTAATCAAACAGCCAAGGCAAAAGCTTTGGACCAACTAGGTGTACCTCAGTTTTTTAACTGGCTAAAGACTAGCAAAGTTAGCACAAACAAACAGGCTAAGATTCAAGAGCTTGCACAGAAAAGTCAACATGCACTAAGTGCCATTTTTGGATTAGTGAAACAAATTATGGATCTCAAAGACACAGTCATTGATCAAATTGAAAGCGGTGCAAAGGGAGAAATTTGGGATACACAAGGTGAAGGCAGAGTTAGATATGCTCCGCAAGGAAAAGAATTTGGAAACGTAAAACTAGTACCAAGGAAACGCTGGACACCTCAATGATATTTTCAGATATGCAACGAGCCTTGATGGAGGGCGGACACAGTTTAGAAGGTTATACTATACCTAAGCATCTTCAATTTATTAGAGAGTTAAAAGAAGCTCGATTGATTAAAACAAAAAATGATTTAAAGTTTTCTTACAGTGAAGTATGCGAACATTTATACTTGATAATCTTAGCATTAGATTTTTTAAGCAGACTAAAACAAGGAAAACCTTTAGCAAAGAAATATGCAGCAGCTACTGCAAGTTACATTAATTATACAGAGTTTAAAGTTAACGGCACTGACTTGTATAACTTAGTATATTTTGTTACTGAAAAGCCCGAGTTTATTGAAAAGATTTTTGGCTCAGCTGATGCTAAAAAACTTAGAGAAAAAACCCAACTTCCTCAAATGGAGTTAAATCGTTGGTTGCTTAAAATTGACAAAGACGAAAGCAGGGACATGTACTTTTTAATGCGTTTAGAACAGGCATTGAATGTAACCAGTACTGAAAGCAGAGATATACGCAGAATGCTCAGCTTTAAAACTCCTACACAGCAAGATTTACATCTAATATCAGCTAGATTGCTAAATGCATTTAGACAAAAGACTCCTTTACTAGATCTAAGACAGGATTTAGAACAAGTTTTATCTGGCGGAAAATATACCTATATTGGGTGATTTTTTCCAAAGAGACTAAATAATTATACAAAGCTCACAGAGTGTGAGCGGCAAAATTAAGGAGAATTATTATGCCAAGTTTAATCGGAACAGACGTAGCAGCAAACTACCTACGTGTATTACCAAGCCCAGGCGCAGCTCTAACAGGCGTTGCAAACGGTGCTCCATTGTTGACTTTCAACACACCTAACCTACAAATGTTCAAAGTTGTAGTTACAGGTGAAGACCTAACAGCAACACCAGAAGCAGCTAACAGCAGCTGGTCTAAAGTTATTCGTGCAGTTCAAGTAACTAGCGAAGTATTTGCAATTTTTGCTCCATCCGTTTCTGGCGGCGACAGCACATTCTGCTTCTTAGCTCCAGACTTCAACACCAACACTGGTGCTGCATCTGTAGCAGGCAGCGCACAAACAGCTATTGCTGAAAGCGGTGGTGGATCTAGCATTTTAGAAGCAGCTATCGTTGACGCAGTTGGCGGTACAGCTACAGTTACTCGTGTTGCTTTAACAGGTGTTTCAGTAGCTTAATCTACGTTTTAATAAAAACACTAAGCACTCTTCGGAGTGCTTTTTTACGGCTATGATAAATAGTTTACTAGGCAAATCAAGGCATTCAATCATATATTAGGCACATGGCTCTGAGCGAGCACTTGACTTATCACATTGGAGACAGCCTGATGGCCACAACAGCAGAACGACTTGGTATAGTAGAGACCAAGGTAGCAAACTTAGATGAAAAATTAGACGACATTAAAGTCGATGTTAAAGACATGCATGACTGTCTGGATAAAACTCGCGACGGAGTAATGTCAAAGTTAGATGAAATGTACGGCGCAAGTTGCGATCAACATGACCAACTGGCAAAAAAGATTACAGAATTAGAAAAAATCAAAACAAAATATACTACCTATGCCATGATGACAATGGCATTTGTAGCAGGTGCAGGATGGATTGGAAACCCTAGTGCTGCGGCACTGTTAAAGTTCTTAGGGTTGTAAAATATTAAAATTATCAAAAGGCTCTTAGGAGCCTTTTTTTACGACTTAAATACGCTATGGATTACAAATTATACACACTAGTGGACATAACACACACTGGGCAACATAGAAATGAAGCTGGCAAAGAACAGCTTAGATACAAAGAACAAAATTTTAACACAGTGTTGCAAACTCTAGGTCTTAGAAGCAACATATGGTACGATCGCGGCCCTCAGATGTTAGAAGTAAGCGGCAAGCTTGTTGGATTCGACACGGACGATGTTATCCGTGTATGGCGTTTTGATTGGCGGGTAGAACAGCCTAATGTATATGAAGAAAACAGTGATGCACTTAGTTTTTTAAAACAAGATTTCCATCTGGTTCCTTATATACGTGGATTGAGCGAAGCAATGGAGCAGAGATATGCAGTATTCAATACTGCTGATCCAGGAGCCAATATTGTTTTCCACGTAAAGCAATAAATATACTAAAGGAATCTGTCATGAAACGTAACGAAATTATAGGCGAAGTTAGTTTAGGAGACTATCGTAAAAAAGCTGGTATGCAAAAGGCACTAAGTCAAATGGGTGCAATGTTTGCTCGTGACCCGGCTGAACGTGAAAAAAATCTTGCCACGTTTAACAAGCGTGAAAAAGGTTTGAACCGTTTGAAAGCTCGTGACGAAAAAGCTCGCAAAGCAGCCGCTGATAAAGACATGGCAGACACTATTGCTCAATTACCGCAACTGAGAGATGAACTTGATCAAATGAAGGCCAAGTATAAATCCTTAGGCGGAAGCAATTGGCAGTATGCTGATAGAGAACAAAACTTAACTGACCGTGAACGTGAAGCACGTTCAATGGAAGGCCCAATTAACAACCTATGGCGTAGAATTAATGCTGCTGAGAAAGCACAAAAAAGCGAAGGTGTAGTGGAAAGCTTGGAAGAAGGTCGCAGTGACTATGTAGGCAACGCTATTGAAGGCTTGAAAATGTATAAACCAGGCCTAGAAAAAGAAGACTTCTTAGATGAACTTTACAGCTACATTGATGCCGAAATGGGCATGAATGCAGCAGAAGCAGCATTTGCTGATGAAGATGCATACGATGAGTGGTTTGACAAGTATAGTGATTTAGAAGAAACTACCGGGATGTTAAAAGTTGCAAAAGATGATGAAAAGCAAACTATCCTACAGAATCCTACTACAGGCGTACAAACACAAATTGATAAAACCAATCCCAATGCTCCTAGATTGGCTCAAGATGATAAAGGTAAGCTAAGTTTACAAATGCCACAAGGTGCCCAAGCTGGAGGATTAGGTGATAAGCCGCAAACTTTAGTAGGTAAAGAAGTTCAAGTAGATCAAATGCCCGAAATGTTGGATATTAAGAAACTAGCAGGTCTATGAAAATAAATGAAATGTTAAAAAGCTTCAGTATCTATACTAGTATAGAAGAAGAAGCTATGTTGAAAAAGCTTCAAGGGCCTGTATTTCTAAATACGTTCGATGAAAGAGATCGTTTCATAATTGAGGGTATGATTCGTAAAAGTCTGGTAATTAAAATAGGACACACAAATCCTAGGGTAATCGCCAATGAATTTTAAAAAACAAGCCAAACAGTTAGAACAGTTTCTAGACGAAGAGTTTAAGGACAAAATACCTTTAGCACTTTTACCTAACGGTACCATAGCTTACGGTAACTTTCTTATTAAGCAGACTAAAAATAAAGAATGGCATTTAACTAGGTCAAACGGCACTTACCTAGATACTTTTAATGTAAAAAGTTCAGCTATTATAGCTGCAAAATTGTATGGTGTGAATAATTTCGTTAAATACAGCGAACTTAAAATTTTAGATCAACTTTATTATAAAAATAATACAGATGCTGAAATTTTTAAATGTAAATATAAAACTACTAAAGATACAGATAAACGTGATCTTTATCTAGCTAGATTTTTATACTCATCACAATATGCAACTTATGCTAAAGAGCAAATAGCTAGTAGGTTTAAAATGCTGTTTTGATAAATAATAATAACAAGTCATTAGGATTCTAATATGCAAATCAGAGATTTATCTAACAAGATTACAAGCGAAAAGTTAAACGAAAGTCTAGCTAAAAAGTTTGGATACCGTCTATCACTAGACAAGTTTTCAGAAGGCCAACTAGCTGAGGCAAATCGTCAACTATCCACAAAAGTTTATGAGTTTGAAAAAACAAACGACTTTAACAGCGTACTAGAAAATCACGATTATCAAAAGAATCGTGCTATGCTAGATGTTGTTCGTCAAGCTATCAAAGAACGTACTCTTTCAGATGATGAAAAGTCTAAGAAAGAAAAGTATGTTAAAGGCATGAAAAAAACCAGCGGCGAATTTAAAAAGCGTTATGGCGAAAAAGGCGAAGAAGTCATGCACGCCACAGCTACTAAAATGGCTAAGAAAGAATCTGTCGAAGAGGCAATGGAAGTGTTGCGCGGTGTATTAAGCGAGCGCACATTGACAGAAGGCGAAGAAGAAAAGGCAGCATTGATCATGTCTTCAAGAGACATGGTAGATAAAATTACTGGATGGTTGGAAGACGTTTCCAGTATGAAAACAGAAACAATGTTAGATCTAATTGACTCTATAAGAGACGAACTAGGCAGCGATGTTGCAGAACAGTTCTCGAGCACTGTTAAGCCAGCATTAGACGATTTATATGCAAACTTAGAAGGCCATAGAACTACAATGGCACAGGCAGTTAGCATTCTAACAGGCGAAGAAGGTCCAGGCGCTGGCGCAGCATCTGCAATGGGAGACATGGGCGGGGCTGAAATGCCTGCTACTATGGGTGCTCCAGATGCAGAAATGGGCGGAGATGAATTTGCAGCTAGTGAACCTGCAACAGGCGGAGAAGCTCCTGCAGGTCGAATGAAGCGTGAAAGCATTGAATACAGCCGCAAACTAGGCACTATCCTAAGCTCAAAAAAAAAGTAAATGAAGATGCGGATACACTTATCCGCATCCTTTCTAATCTAAAAGGCAGAGCTGATAGCAAAGGGGCTAGCGGAACATTTAGTTGGTCTGCTATCAGCAGTATGTTACAAAACGTAGGCGGCCAAGAATTGGACTACGATGCTTTTAAAGCAGCCTTTGACAGCAATCCATCGTTTCAAAACTTAGTTGATAAGTTTGATGCTGACGGTGTAACAATCAAAACTAAAAATCAAGCCCAACCTCCCGGAGTGCCAGGTGATAAAGCCAAAAGCCAAGCTAATGTAATTAGCAGTGCAAAAAAAGCAGCAGCAAAGGCATTGAACAAATAAAAGTTGACATAGTGACAAAAATACTACATAATAGTATATGTCACTTTTAATCAACAAATTTAATTACGAAAAACTCTCTAGGGACGAGTCCACTGGCAAGCGTTTATATGCTACGCCAGATGGGCATAAAGTCCCTAGTGTCACGACTATACTGGACAAAACTAAACCAGAAGAAAGTCGTATAGCATTAGCCAATTGGCGCAAAGCAGTTGGCGAAGCTAAAGCACAAGCTATTACTACAGAAGCAGCTAATCGCGGCACACGAATGCACAAGTTCTTAGAAGACTATGTCAAAGGTGAGCCGATGAATGAAAGCATTACTAATCCATTTGCACAGCAAAGTCAGAAAATGGCTAAGATTGTAATTGCACAAGGGCTGTGTAATGTAAGCGAAGTATGGGGCAGTGAAGTACCCTTATACTTTCCAGAACTATATGCGGGAACTACTGACTGTGTAGGTGTGCATAACGGTGACGAAAGCATCCTGGACTTTAAACAGACTAACAAGCCCAAGAAGCGTGAGCACATCGACGATTACTTTATTCAGCTAACTGCTTATGCTATGGCTCACAACGAAGTACACAAAACTAACATTCGCAAGGGTGTTATTCTAATGTGTTCAAAAGACTACGAATATCAAGAGTTTATCCTAGAACCAGCAGATTTTGACTACTGGACTGAACGCTGGTGCAAGCGTGTGGAAGAATACTACCGCCTAAACTGATAAATATCCTATAAAGAGGATATTCTATGGCCGTAGTGCAAATTTCAAAAATTCAGTTAAGAAGAGGTAAGAAAAACTCTGGAACAGGATTACCGCAATTAGCCAGCGGAGAATTGGCGTGGGCAATTGATACTCAAGAATTATTTGTAGGTAATGGTGCTGTAGGAGAAGGTGCTCCCTATGTTGGCAATACTAAAATCCTAACAGAACACGACAGTATTCTAGAGTTAATAGCTAATTATACTTACAAGTATGATTCTGCACTGGGACAAAGCTTAATAGACGGCACTGTAACTAGAACATTACAAGCAAGACTAGATGACGGTGTTGTAAACGCAAGAAGCTTTGGTATTGTTAGTTCAAAAGAATGGCCTGCTGGAACATTAATTGCAGACCAAACTGAAAAAATTCAACAGGCTATTGACAGTATAACTAGAGACGATCTAAGTCCTAATGTAACTATTGAATTTGAACCTGGAGAATATTATTTCTCCGACACAATTTCTTTGCCTAGCAATGTTAAAATTTCAGGATACGGTAAAGATCAAACAGTATTCACATATACTGGAACTCCAGAAGTTTTGTTTTCTACTGAAACTGATGCTACTAAAATAAGACTTGGAAATTTTACTATCAAAACAATTGCTAACAATAAAACTCTATTAAAGATAGATGGTGCAAAAGATTGTGAATTTGTTAATCTTAAATTAGTCTATGAAAGCGGGACTGATGCTGCGGGCACTGTGGCTAACGACAGAATAGGAATAGATCTAGCAGGAAATGGAACTATCAGCTATAATAGATTTATAGGGTTAGAGTTTAAAAATTTAACCTACGGTGTTCATGCAGGAAGCAATGCTTCGTTTAACAAGTTTGAAGATTGTCTGTTAGAATATCTGTATCAAGGATTTAATCTAGGAACAGGTAGTTCTAGTGGAGCAAACTATAATATAATTGAAAACTGTATCTTTGATAAAGTTACTCGTCAAGGGTTATTTGTTCAAAAGGGCACAGGTAATAGAAGCAGAGGAAACACTTACAAAGATGTAGGAAGTACCAATTCTGGAACATTCTCAGCATATAGTGTTATCAAGTTTGTCACTGATGGTAACAGCAGTATGCATGACGTATTTGAAAGACAACGTTATCTAGAACCTAATGATCCTGCCTTTAACAACAATCCCTATATATCAGAGATTGACGGGGTATCTTACAGAGAAAAAATTGAACCAAGGCAAATTAGTTTAAACTTCACAGCTATACCAGTTATGGCGTTTAAAGTAGGAATTGGTGCAGGAAGCGGACTGGTAGTAAATTATGTGTTTAGAAGTACTGCTTATGATCAAACAAGAAGAGGAACTCTTACTGTTGTTGTAGACAAAGATTTAAGCACTACCCAATTGTCTGACGAGTACGAATACATAGGAACTAATCCGGCTGGAGAAGATGCTGTGATATTTACTGCTACTCTACAGACTTCTGGAGGTGAGAAAGTTCTTCGAATTAACTATACCAATATTAATCCAGGTGACAGCAGTACATTTACCTACACCTACTCGTTAATGAGTTAATGTATAAGACATTTGATCAAAAAACAGAACTAAGATTTTCTGCTTGGAGAGAAATAAGGCAGAAATTAGAAGAATCAATTACACCTTTAGAGAATGTAGTTGATTTTTTTCAAACGTTTCCAAAAGTTAAAGTTTATACAGATCCCTATGATCAATCCACTTGGCCTACAGCTTGGGAACTGATAGAAGAAAACGAGTTTTGCCCGTTCAATCTTATCTTAGGTATATGCTATACTCTCCAACTATGTGATCGCTTTAGTCATATACACCCTAAAATAACCATATCAATAGACATTGTAACTAAATCAGTGTATTATATGTTATTCATAGACGACTATGTCTATGGATTCGAAGACGGCGCTTGGATTCCAACGAAAAGATTGCCTAAGTCATTGAAAAATATAAAGATCTACGACATGCCGCCTCTTCACTAAATACTACTCCGCATTTTAGAAAAGTTTAAAAAATAAGAAAATATGATTAACATTACAGTAACCAAACGGAGCGGTGAACGAGAACCGCTAACTATTGAAAAATGGCAGGCGCAAATCCTAAAGGTATGTAGTGGCATAGCAGATGTTAGTCAGTCAATGATTGAGATCAAAGCACAACCTCATTTCTATGACGGTATCACAACAAGAGAAATTGATGAGATTACTCTACGTGCTATTGTAGATCTTATTGACACAGAATCTAACCCAGACATCGGACATACCAACTATCAATACGTAGCAGGTAAGCAACGTGTTAGCATGTTACGTAAAGATGTGTATGGTGACTACCAACCCCCTTGCCTTTACGAAATCGTTAAAAAGAATGTAGCAACAGGATTGTATACTGCTGAACTTCTTGAATGGTATTCAGAAGAAGACTGGCACAAAATGGAAGACATGATTGATCATGAAAAAGATGAGCAATATGGTTACGCTTCTATTGAACAGTTAATTGAAAAGTATCTTGTACGTAATCGTGCTACAAAGGAAATTTATGAAACTCCACAGGTTAGATATATGGTCGCGGCCGCTACTGTATTTCACAAAGAAGAACCGAACAGCGCGAGAATGCGCTACATCAAGGAATACTACAATGCTGCGAGTGATGGTCTATTTACTCTTGCTACTCCCGTGCTTGCTGGTCTTGGAACTCCTACTAAACAATTCAGTAGTTGCGTTCTTATTCGCAGTGATGATGATTTGGACTCTATATTTGCTAGTGGAGAGATGATGGCCAAGTATGCTAGCAAACGTGCTGGCATCGGACTTGAGATTGGACGCCTACGCCCGTTGGGATCCCCTATTAGGGGAGGTGAGATAATGCACACCGGCATGATTCCCTTCTTAAAGAAATGGTTCGGTGACCTACGTAGTTGTTCGCAAGGAGGTATTCGTAATGCAAGTGCTACTGTTTTTTATCCTATTTGGCATCATCAGTTTGATGATCTTATTGTCCTTAAGAACAACCAAGGAACAGAAGAAACCCGAGTCCGTTTTATGGATTATGGGGTTGTGCTTAGTGCCTTCTTCTGGAGACGATTTAAAAACAAAGAAGACATAACCTTCTTTGATCCTAACGAAGTTCCTGATCTTTACGAAGCTTTCTATAAAGACACTGCTCTATTTGAAGAGTTGTATGTCAAATACGAAAAACAAAAAGGTCTACGTAAAAAGACTATGAGTGCCGAGGAAGTATTCAAGTCAGGCATTTTAAAAGAACGTACAGATACAGGACGTATCTATCTAGTGTTTATTGACAATGTAATGAACCAGGGTCCGTTTGATCCTGAGTACCATACCATTTACCAGAGCAACCTTTGCTGTGAAATCCTATTACCTACTCGCTCTTTTAAACGTCTTGATGATCCCGATGGTCGTATCGCTTTATGTACACTTGGTAGCATCAACTGGGGAGCTTTCCGCAACCCAGAAGATATGCGTAGGGCTTGCCGTATTCTTCACCGCAGCCTTAACAATATTCTCGATTACCAAGATTTTCTTTCTATCCAATCCAAGTTGAGCAATGACGAGATTCGTCCGTTAGGTATTGGTGTAACTAACCTAGCTTACTGGCATGCCAAGCGTGGCATAAAATATGGTGATAAGGATGCTCTAGCAGAAGTTAAAAGCTGGATGGAACATCAAGCTTATTACTTAACAGAGTCTAGTGTTGAGTTAGCTAAAGAACGTGGCAAGTGCATAGGTAGTGACCAGACTCGTTATGGGCAAGGAATCTTTCCTTGGGAAACTCGTGCTCTTGGGTCTAATGAGCTTGCTGACTTTACTCCTGAGCTTGATTGGGAAACACTTCGTGTTCAAATGAAACAACACGGAGTACGTAATGCTACACAAATGGCTATTGCTCCTGTAGAGTCTAGCTCAGTTGTTATTAATTCAACTAACGGTATTGAAATGCCAATGAGCCTGATTAGCGTAAAAGAATCTAAGGCTGGATCTTTTGTACAAGTTGTTCCTGAGTATCAGAATGCAAAAGTTCGTAAGAACTACCAACTGATGTGGGAACAAACAGATTGTGTACCCTACTTAAAAACCAGTGCAGTGCTACAAGTCTACATTGATCAAAGTATTTCAACAAACACATTTTATAATCCTGCACACTTTGAAGGCCGTAAAGTTCCTACAACACTAATTGCTAAGAACTTGATGCAAGCACAGATGTGGGGTATTAAAACATTCTATTACAGCTTGATCAATAAAGCTGGCGCTAAAGCACCTCAAGAAACTTCTATGGATGCTGTAGCATTAGCGCCTATAGATTTTGACGATGCTGATGATTGCGAGGCATGTAAACTATGATTACTATAACCGACTCTGCAAAGTCTAAAATTGTTGATTTGTTATTAGAGGAAAATAATCCTAACTTAAAGCTACGTACATTTGTACAAGGCGGAGGTTGCTCTGGTTTTCAATATGGCTTTACTTTTGATGAAGTTACTAACGAAGACGATTTTGAACTCGACGTTGACCAAACTTACAAAGTATTAGTAGATGCTATGAGTATGCAATACTTGACAGGTGCAGTTATAGATTATAAAGAAGACTTGATGGGTTCTAATTTTAGTATTAGCAATCCCCAAGCACAATCAACTTGCGGTTGCGGCAGCAGTTTTTCAGTTTAAAGGAAATAATCATGTTAGAAACTTTATTTTGGTTAGCAGTAGGTGCTTTTGTTGGATGGAACTTTCCTCAACCTCAGTTTGCTAAAAACTTACAAACAAAGATACTTGATATGTTTAGGAAAAAGTAAGAATGGCTTACTCTAGTCAAGTTATTGATCATTACGAAAATCCTCGTAATGTAGGAAGTTTTGATAAAACTGACACTGATGTTGGTACAGGTATGGTTGGTGCGCCTGCGTGTGGCGATGTTATGAAACTCCAAATCAAAGTAAATACAGATGGAGTCATTACAGATGCTAAATTCAAAACGTATGGTTGCGGCAGCGCGATTGCGTCGAGTTCGCTTGTTACTGAATGGGTCAAAGGACGGACACTTGACGAAGCGGCGCAGATTAAAAATAGCGAGATTGCTTCTGAGCTTGCCCTCCCCCCTGTTAAAATTCATTGTTCGATACTTGCGGAAGATGCAATCAAAGCGGCAGTAGAAGATTATCGTAAAAAGCATGATCTCAATAACTGAAAAGGCTGCTGAAAAAATCAATCAGCAACTTAAACGCAGAGGCAAGGGATTAGGAATACGAGTTGGGGTAAAAACAACTGGTTGCTCAGGTCTTGCATATGTGTTAGAATATGTAGACGAATACAAAGCTGAAGTAGGTGTTATAAATTATGCCCAACAAGATTTTGTAGTTTTAGTAGATGCTAAAAGTCAAGTCTATCTCGATGGATTAACAATAGATTGGATTCGCAACGGATTGAATGAAGGATTTGAATTTAAAAATCCAAATGAACGTGACCGCTGCGGTTGCGGGGAAAGTTTTAGAATATAAAGAGCACTATGTCAAAAAAACAATATAACTTATCAACAAAGACAGACTATCTAAATCGTAAGATGTTTCTAGATCCAGCGGGTCCAGTTACTATACAACGCTTTGAAGAAGTCAAATACAATAAAATTGCAGACTTTGAAAAAACTGCAAGGGGTTTCTTCTGGGTCCCAGAAGAAGTAAGTCTTACAAAAGACGCACAAGATTTTAAGGATGCCAGCGATGCGGTTAAACATATCTTCACTAGCAACTTGCTTAGGCAAACTGCTCTTGACAGTTTGCAAGGCCGTGGCCCAAGTCAAATCTTTACTCCGGTCGTGAGTCTACCAGAGCTAGAAGCATTAGTTTACAATTGGACATTCTTTGAAACTAATATTCACAGTCGTAGTTACAGCCACATCATTCGTAATATCTATAATGTGCCTAAGGAAGTTTTTAGTACTATCCATGACACTAAAGAAATTGTTGAAATGGCTTCAAGCGTAGGCAAGTACTACGATGATCTCCATGTAATCAACTGCCGAAAAGAAACAGGTGAAATTATTGATGAACATGAGCACATCAAAGCAATCTATCTAGCACTACATGCAAGTTATGCCTTAGAAGCATTCCGATTCATGGTTAGTTTTGCTACTAGCTTGGCAATGGTAGAGAACAAGATCTTTATTGGTAATGGTAACATTATCAGCCTGATTCTACAAGACGAGCTATTGCACAAAGGTTGGACAGCCTTCTTGATTAATCAAGTGGTTAAAGAAGATCAACGTTTTGCCAAAGTAAAGCTAGAGTGCGAAGCTGAAGTTTATCAAATTTACATGGATGTTATTTGTGAAGAAAAAGAATGGGCAGATTATTTGTTTAAGCTAGGTCCTGTAATTGGTCTTAATGCTAACATTCTAAAAGACTTTGTTGATTACACCGCAGTGGGCGCACTGAAAGATATCGGTATCAAGTATCTTGCACACGCACCAAAATCAACTCCTATTCCGTGGTTCAACAAGCACAGTGACACAAGTAAGAAACAAACTGCACTGCAAGAGAACGAATCGACTAACTATGTTATAGGCGTTATGAGTGATCAATTAGACTACGACGCTCTACCAAGCATTTAAGGAAATAAAGATGGCAAAATTACATGAAGAAGTAGTTATCTTAAAATTAAGTAAACTAGTAAAAGAAAACAGTTCAGAACAAGCGACCCTAGCAGACAACGATTTTTGCACAGCAATTGAAGAAGTTGCACAGCAACTGATAGGCGAAAATATTATTGTAGAAGTAGAAAGAGCATAAAAATGAAAGCTATTGTATGGAGCAAATACAATTGCCCTTATTGCGATCAAGCAAAGGCATTATTAACACAAAAAGGTTACACCATCGAAGAACGTAAAATTGGAGATGGATATACTAAAGAGGATTTGCTGGAGGCAGTTCCAACAGCACGTACAGTACCGCAGATTTTTATCAATGAAGAATTAATCGGTGGATTTACTGAATTAAAGAAAAAACTAACAGAAGAGGCATAAATGTTTTTAGAAAAATCAAAGTTCGCAGAAGGCGATATTATCAGTTTGAAATTAATCTCAGGCGAAGAAATCATTGGCAAGATGGTCAAAGAAGAAATGACTTCGATCACTATTGCAAGACCTTTGAGTATTGCAATGACTCCAAAAGGACCAGGACTTGCACCTGTAATGTTTACAGTAAGTCCTGATGCAGAATACACTATAAATAAAAGTGTAATTGTATTCCAAGGAGAAACTGTTAAAGAAATCGGTGAGCAGTATCTATTTCAAACAACAGGAATACAACCTGTAAGCGCAGGAAGCATTGTAACAGGATAATAAAATGGCATTAGTACAGAGCATAGTTTACGACAACACAGTCAATCAGTGGAAGGTAACTCTTGATAGTCCTACTATCACTGTACAATCTTTTCCTGTAACTGTTTCCTATGATGGCACCTTAGGATCTACTTATATTGTTCCAACTGACGGTGTTCTTTACTCTGCAAATAACAATACCTTAATAGTTCCAGCAGGCATTAGAGAGTTTGCTGTTATAATTGGGGTATTCTCTACTGTTTACAATATTTTCTTAGATGATTACACTATTGAATTAACTATCGGTACTGTAACAACATCTAAATTTTTCGATGTACAAGATCCTCAAGGAACTCCTGGACCAAAAGGTGATCCTGGTGCCCTTGGTCCTAAAGGTGACAAAGGGGATATTGGTTTAACAGGACCAATAGGACCGATTGGTCCTAAAGGTGATCGCGGAGATCAAGGTCTACCTGGCGCTAAAGGTGACCAAGGTGAGAAAGGCGAAAAAGGTGAAAAAGGCGATCGTGGCGAACAAGGTCTGCAGGGAGATCAAGGTGTACCTGGAATACAAGGGATACAAGGATTTAGGGGAGACACAGGCGCCGACGGAGCTCCTGGTCCTAGAGGATTTAATGGACCTCCTGGTCCCCAAGGCCCTTCTGGCCCTAAAGGTGAAGATGGTGTATTAGTCTGCCAAGGAGAAGAAGAACTTCCTGAATTAGATTTAACTATTCCGGGTGCGCCAGGTGCTGCACCTAAAGTAACTGAAGAACTTAAAGGCGTAGCATTTGACTATAGTGCTATACTAGGTAGAGCTGTAACTGCTTTAGAAACAATGGCAGAAACACAAAAGTTTATTGCACAGAACGTAGCCAGTATTCGTCAAAGTCAACTTGTTATTCGTATGCTGGCCTGCGGTCCGGGTATTAGGAATAGAGGTCCATATGACTGGGCTGGATTTGCATCTATCTATAGACAGTATGTACAGCAAGGTGAAGTACTTGATACTAGTAGACAAGTAACTGAAGAAGAACAACAACGTGCTTGGGCTGAATACATTTCTCTATTCAATGCTGTCAAAACTTTAGCAGCGTTTGACGATCCTCCAGTTGACAACCCGTTTGTTTCAGGACCAACCTGATATGCCAGGAGTATCAAGAGCAAGCGCAGACATTGCAGGATCTACGATTGTTAAAGGATCGAGTAATGTCTTTACTAACAATCTACCTACTGCACGTATAGGTGATCCTGTAGCAGGGCACGGTAAAGCACCGCACTCTGCACCGGTAATGTCTACCGGAAGTCCAAACGTTTTTGCAAACAACATACCAGTATGTAGAGCCGGAGATATTGCAACATGCGGGCATCCAGCAACCGGTTCGTCAAATGTGTTTGCTAACGGTTGACAAACGTTAAAAAATATAGTATTATGTGAGTATGACAAATAAACTTATACTCACAGACGCAGACGGAGTGTTATTGGATTGGGAATGGGCTTTCAAAGTTTGGATGACTGAACGAGGTTATCAGTTTGAAGAATCTGGAAAAACAACCTATTACCTACATCATCACTATAAAGGTACTACTAAAGAAGAAATCAAAAAGCTAGTTAAAATTTTTAACGAATCAGCCGCTATTGGATTTCTTCCTGCACTTCGTGACAGTGTTTACTATGTAAAACGACTACACGAAGAACACGGTTATCAATTCCGTGTAATTACAAGTCTTAGCTTAGATAAAAATGCCGCAAAACTTCGTGAAATGAACTTACGTAAGATTTTTGGCGATGCTATCGAAAGTGTCATTTGCCTAGACACTGGAGCAGACAAAGATACAGCATTAGAACCTTACAAAGATTCTGGTATGTGGTGGATTGAGGATAAACCAGAAAATGCTGATGTTGGGCAACGACTAGGACTAAAATCTATTCTAGTAGAGCACGGTCATAATATGCATTATCTTTGCACTTATCACCTAGTAAAAAATTGGAAACAAATTTATAGCATCGTAGTAGATGCTGATATATAATATAAAGGAGACCATAACATGGCACAAAACAAATATCAAGAGTTCACAAAAATCGTAGAAGCAATGGAGTCAGACTTCGAAAAGTTCTACGACAAAGAAGTTGGTGCTGCTGGCACTCGAGTTCGTAAAGCTTGCCAAGATTTAGCAAAGCTTTGCAAAGAAACTCGTAACGATGTTACAGCAGTTAAGAATGCACGTAAAGAAACTAAAGAATAATTTCTTACTTCATGCAAACTAAATATTTGCATGAAACTAGTTTACATTCACGGAGCAAGTGCTACAGGTGAGAGCTTTAATTATATAAGAGAACATTTAAATCATAATAATGATATTGTAATCGAATATAATAGCAAAAATGGATTTGAAGAAAATCTAGCGCAGATGAAAGATATGCTTGTCAATTTTGACAATATGTTTTTCGTTTGCCACAGCCTGGGCGGCATCTATGCTCTGCACTTGGCAAATCATTTTAAAAATCAAGTTATTGGCGCTGTTACAATAAGTACCCCTTATGGAGGAAGTTCAGTAGCAGACTATGCTAGATATTTTCTTCCTTTCAGTAGGCTACTTAGGGACATAGGTCCTAATAGTAAGCCTATGAGGACAACTAGTAAACTTAAAGTTCTACATCCCTGGCTTAACATTGTTACCGTTAGGGGAGACAGTCCTTGGATGGTTGAACCCAACGACGGCGTAGTTACTATTGACAGTATGAAAACTCGTAGTGACATGGAGTTTATTGAATTAGAACTCAATCACTACGAAGTTGTAATAAGTCCAAAAACTGTAGAAATTTTAAAAGAAAAAATAAAAACTCATGTCTAACCAGTTTTGCAGATTCTTAGGCAATCAATATAGATTCGATCTAGCTGGAACATCTCCTTGCTGTTGGTATTCAACAAGAATAAACCTTTCAACTAAAGAAGAGTTTCATTCTCTAAATGAAAAACTAACTGCACAAGACACCTGGACAGACGAATGTGCTTTTTGTTTTAACAAAGAGAAAAAAGGATTAACTTCTCCAAGACAAGGATCAATGGAGAAATTTAATTTAAAAGGGTTAAATGCAACACACGAGCCGGATGAAATAACATCATTGGAAATACAGACTGATGCTGATTGCAATGGTGCTTGCCTTATTTGCGGAGTTCATAGTAGTAGCACTTGGCAAAAACACGAAGCAAAATTTAACAAATATATAAGATTAGAAAACTTTAAAGACAAAGCTCAAGAAAGATTAGATTTTATAAAAGAAGTCATAGATCTTTCTAAACTTAAAAAATTAGGATTTTCCAACGGAGGAGAACCGTTAAGAACTAAAACTCATCTGCTGTTTCTAAGAGAATTAGAAAAGATTGGAAATCTAGGAAACGTACATGTACACTATGTTACCAATGGAAGTGTTAAACCTTGTGAAGAAACTGTTAAACTTTGGCGCAAGGCCAAAACTGTTGACATTTATGTTAGCATAGATGGAATACAAGAACACTTTGATTATCTAAGATGGCCAATGGTATTCTCTCAAGTTGAAGATAATCTAAAATTTATATTAGATCTAGATATTCCAGGAGTTCTTGGAACAAGTTACGCAGTAACTCCCTTTAGTGCATTCTATCACGATAGATACGAAGAATGGGCCAAACAGTTTTTCCAGTACTACAAAGATAATCCTAAAAAAATGAAGATTTTTGATTTTTTCTCAAATCCTTTTTCAGCAACTGGTACAGTGAATATGTCAGCAATTCCATCTAAGCTGAGATTTTTAATACTTAACAAATTCGGTCCAACACACAGCATATCTAAATTAACAATGCCTTTTGAAAGAGAACGTTATAATGTCTTTATGGAATATATAAAAGATCAAGATCAAAAGAGAAATTTAGATTTTAGAACAGTGTTCCCAGAAGTACAAGAATATTTTATATAACAGATTTATGAAATATTGGTCTAGAGAGGATACTAAAAGTTGGATTGCTCAACTTGAGCATCGAATAGAAGATATCGAATACTATCTTAAAAAGACAGTCCAATGGTGCGAACAAAATGAAGTGTATGATGATAGGTTAATTTTTGTCTGTTTAATAATGACTGCATCCTGGGTTAGTTATATGCGTCATGAACCTTTAAGCAAACAAGAAATTTTTGAAATTTTGGGTGTTGACGGTTGGGAAAATATTGAAGACGCCATTTTTGAATTTAACGGTGATTATGACTTTATGGAACATGAAGAACTATTGGAAATGATTGTAAGCTCATTCTAATTGACACGTTTCCAAAAAGGCTATATAATAGTGCTTGTGTATATAACTTTGGACTAAGAATGACCATGCACTTGCATCACCCTAGTTTGAGCCTTAATGGTAAAAAGAAGGGTAAAAAGAAATTCCGTAATGCAGATGAAGCTCAAAAAGCTCGTGACTTAGATGCAGATTGGAAAGAACTTCAAAAGAAGTGGGGTGTTGAAGCTGAAGAAAAAAAGCGTAAACGTGCCTTAACTTCGGAAGTTTGGACGCCGGGTCCTGCTACACATCGTGGCGCACAGGATCCTAAAATTGCCAGCGTAGACACTGGTTGGGCACCTTGCGTAAAGGCACCTGACAAAGTTTACACTGGTACCGAAATGCTGGGCATTGGACAGTTGCACAAAAGTAACGCTATCCCAGTCTTTAGGCAACAAGATGCCGAAGATCTAGCTAAAATGCGTAGATAATTAACTCTACATTTTAACTAATTAAATTACTAGCCTAAAAAACTAGCAATCCCGCGTAAAGGAGGAAAAAATGATACGCTTTATTAAATTTTTACTTGTAGTACTTGGACTAGCATTAGTCGCAATAATAGGCTACAAAGCTGTCAAGTTCAAACTTGATCCTAATAAGGAAATCAATATCAAGATGAGCTCTGTGACTGCAGAAGTTCGTAACAAACAATTAGAGTGCCTTGCTCGTAATATCTATTACGAAGCAGGCAGTGAACCGTTTGAAGGTAAAGTTGCTGTAGCACAGGTTACTATAAACCGCGCCGAAAGTGGAAAATTCCCTTCAGATATTTGTCAAGTTGTTTATCAAAAGAATGTAGTGTATAGTAAAGTACTGTGCCAATTTAGTTGGTACTGCGAAGGCCCTAGTAAGGTGCCGCCAAAACATGTGGCAGCTTTCAAAGAAAGTGAAATCGTTGCTCGACAAGTTTTACTAGAAGGCTTTAGATTGCCTTCGATTACAGATGCGCTTTATTTTCATGGAGATTATATTAATCCCGGATGGAAACGAGAAAAAGTAGCTAAAATTGGCCGTCACATTTTTTACAAATAAAGGATTGAAATGAATATCAGTACACTTCGCAATTTGGTTAGTATCCGTCACATGATGGATGGCATCAAAGAAAATATTGCTCACTTGTCTGCAGAGACGTTAGGATGGATTGGTGTTATTCTTATTCATCTAGCAACAATTCCTACATTAGTAGCTGTTTTAACTGGGCTCACTGAAAAAATGCCGCCTGTTGATATCGTATTGCTAATGTGGTTAGGTTTGTTTATGTTCTTTGTTAAGAGCGTAATTAGCAAAGATCTGCTCAATATCATTACTATTGGATTTGGATTCTTTGTTCAAGCTGTGTTATTAGCTTTGATCGTCTTTAAATGAATAAATACTACAATAACATAAGGAATGGATTATGCCATCAGGATTTCAACAAGACGCAAACCAATTAAGCCCAGACTTCTACCGTGTAGTATTAACACTTAGCGGCGGTACTGGCAACTACGGCGGAGCGGCGCCAGCAAACGGTGCAGTTAACCCATACGACTGGAACAGTTTCACTACTGCTCCTACTAGCCTTGCAAATGCACAACGTTTAGCACGTGGCAATATGCGTTGGCAAGCTATTATTGAAGAATTAACTAAACATGCAGATGCACAAGTTATGGACGTAGAAGTTACTAGTGCCAACAATGCATTAGCTGACAGTGTACCTACTGCCATTAGTTTTACAGTTAAGTATGACCGTGATGACTTTGTATTAGGTGCAGTTCAAAAAATTGCTACTAGCTTTGCTCCAACAACTGGTGCGGCAATAACTATTGACACTACAGCTAAAGCTATTCGTTACTTAGTAGGCACTGCTATTGCTCGCAATGCATACACTCGAACCTACAGAGTTTATGACCCAAGTGACTTGTCCGAGACCCAAGTAAGTGTTACAATCAACACACCCGATACACAAGCTGATATCTTCGACGATGTTAGTGTTAGCTTGATTGACGGAACTGAACTTACTTCAACAGTCTAATACATGATACTTGCTTGGTTACTGCTACTTACTGGCCTCACCATTTCAGCAGTCGCAATCTATTACAGCGTAATAGGTTTGGCTGCTATTTTTGCCGCGGCAACTATTCCCATTTATATCATGGGCGGAAGTTTAGAAGTAGCCAAATTAGTATGTGCTAGTTGGCTTAAAGCTAATTGGGATAAAACGCCGGGCTTCATGAAGCTGTATATGACTACAGCAGTAGTCGTGTTAATGTTTATTACTAGCATGGGTATTTTTGGTTTCCTATCAAAAGCTCATACAGATCAAAGTTTAGTCAGTGGCGATGTTATATCAAAGATTGCCGTTTATGATGAGAAGATCAAAACAGAGAAGGAGAATATCGATGCTGCCCGAAAATCTCTTAAACAGATGGATGAAGCTGTTGACCAAGTCATGTCTAGATCAAACGACGAACGTGGTGCAGACAAAGCTACGCAAATTCGACGAGCTCAACAACGAGAACGAGCTCAACTCCAGCGTGATATTAACAACGCACAGAGTAATATTGCTAAACTCCAAGCAGAAAGATCTCCCATTGCAGCCGAAGTCCGTAAAGTTGAAGCAGAAGTAGGGCCGATCAAATACATTGCCAAACTAATCTACGGCGACGACCCTGATACTAACTTACTTGAAAAAGCTGTAACATGGGTTATCATATTAATTGTAGCAGTGTTTGATCCTTTAGCTGTTATCATGTTGTTGGCTGCTCAAATGACATTCCAATGGTTGCGAGAACAGAAGCAACAAGACAGTACTGTATTACCTGTAGGAGAAGAGCCTACTAAAGAAGACTTAGATGATGACGGGATTAAAGAACCTTGCCCAAAGTGCGGAACGTCAATGTTAGACGCACCTGGCATTGGCGTGTATTGTCCAAATAAAGAATGTGATGTACTAGACGGTCCAAAAAGTTATATAGCTGAGAAAGAAGATAAAGATGCAGTATGGCCGTTTCCAACTTACGATGAAATAACTCCTAAAGAAGAATCTAAATCTCATCATCCTGACACACATCCTTATCTTAAACAAGGATTTGCATATCCGGCAGATTGGGTATTTCATCCTCCTATGGTTAGTAAAGAACCAGAGGTAAGCACTCCTACTGTTGACAGCACCGAAATAAAAATAGACGAAGTTAAAGACAACACTTTTCAAATTCTTCCTGAACTAGAGGAAGAGTCAAAAAAAAAAGTTTATGATCAAGGAGAGGGGCCGACAGATAGTCAGGACCAAGCCTTAAATTATATCCAAAATGGAGAGCAAAACGAAGAAACTCTTTGGCAAAGGTTGCAAAAGAAAAAAGATCAAATGCGTCCCAAGGATAGACTATATAAAGAGTATAGTGATCATGAATTTAAAAATATCACTGTAGACAAAGAGTTAGAACCCGAGCTTTATGAATTTGTTGAAGAAACAAAAAACAAAGGCACTAAATTTAGCAACTACGATAACGACAAATTAGAATATTTCGCAAGAAGGATATATGAACTTAGGAAAGATTAATCTAATCACACCTCCTGATACACTGTTTAACAGTAACATCGGATACTTGCTAGTCAAGCCTAGCACTAGACTTAAATTACAGTTTCAAACAATACTAAGTGTTATAGATGAAGAAATTAATGTGTACATCTATGACTCTGAAGAAGTAGACATTGCATGGTTGCTTAACGCAGCCAATAATGTAGATATAATTATTATTGATGTGGATAATTGTGATCCAATCACTAAAAATTTCTTAAGTATTTTATTGGCAAATGCCAATGCACATTATATAACCAGTGACGAAATCACTCCTTGGGGATTGTTAAGTAGAAACAGGATATATAACTTAGACTGGCTTGTAGAACAAATTAATCAAGCCAAAGCCGCAGGCGAAGAAAACAACGAAAGTGACGAGGAAGACGAATGAGAGAGACAAATAAAAAACCAAGAGGTACAGTAGTATTTTTGCGTGACGGAGACGATGTAGGTCGTGCCCTTCGTAAATTCAAAAATAAGATTGAGGACAGCAACAAATTGAAGGACCTTCAAAAGAAGGAATTCTATGAGAAGCCTACTACTATGCGTAAACGTAAAGCAGGCGCTGCCAAAGCTCGTTGGAAGAAAAAGTTGAAAGATCAACAACTTCCGCAGAAAATGTATTAATACTCTACTTTGCCCGCTCTGGCAGCAACTAACGACAACGCCCGTCTTTCGATGGGCTTAAGATAGATAGCTACTTCCGGAATACTGTCTGCGGATTCGTCCTCAGTAGTTTCCGGATCGTCTTCTACCGCAGGTACAAATGGACTAACTATCCATTTTGTTCCACGCACTTCATTTGGATTGTCAACACCTTTAGCAAAGACTGCATTAAAAAAGTTTAGATAAATTGGTATTGGTACTAGTGTTGGCATAAAAATATTTATCGAGACTTGACACTAACTGTTTTATCTGTTACAATTGCAGTATGAAAACTGATATTATGATCGACTTAGAAACATTAGCAACCAGTCCAGACGCTAGTGTTTTATCAATAGGTGCAGTTAAGTTTGATCCGTTTGGAGACGAACTTAACGACCAACAAATGGACAGCTTTTATGTTCGAGTAGATTTAGATAGCTGTGATAGACTCGGTCTTGTCACTAGTGACTCTACAATTGCTTGGTGGGCGCAACAAAGCCAAGAAGCACAAGACGAAGCATTTAACCCAGAAGGTAGAGTTGACATTGTAGATGCAATGAATCAACTGTACAAATTCTGTTGGGGTGCCAAACGTGTATGGTCAAACGGTGCAGGCTTCGACATTGTGATTATGGAACATATCTTCCGTAAAATTGAAAAAGCATATCCTTGGAGCTATTGGGCTGTGAGAGATTGCAGAACTATATACGACTTAGGTATTGAAGCCAATCGTCCTCCTGTACTAAAACATCACGCATTGGAAGATGCTTGGAATCAAGCAGTAGGTGTACAAAACGTACTTAAAGAACTACGCAATCGCGGAGTTGAACCATTTAAAGATTTACGCAAATGACTGAAGACAACAATGAAGTAATGGACATTGCACAAGAAGAATGTGCAGAAGTAATTCAAGCTATTAGCAAAATTCGGCGCTTTGGCATCGACAATGCTAAACCAGGAAAAGATCAAACCAATAGAGAACATTTAGAAGAAGAGTTAGGTGATGTTCTTGCCATGGTAGATATCCTAATGGTCAACGGTGTAGTAAGCTGGGGCAACTTACACAAGGCCAAACGTGCTAAGATCGAAAAACTGAAAACATGGTCCAGTATTCCAAATCTCGATAAAATCTGAGATAAATAAATTTGTAGAACGCCGTTAGGGTTTTACAAACTGGAGCATGGTGCTCCGAAACGTTCTTGCTTATTAAGGAGAAAACTATGAACGCATTAACACGATTTGACACTCAAGCTCTAAACAGAGCACTTATTGGATTTGACAGCCTTTTCAACGATGTTGAAAAGCGATTTGCAAACTCCGTACAAACTAACTATCCTCCATACAACGTACTAAAACATGATGACGATCACTTTGAGATCGAAATCGCTGTGGCAGGCTTTGACAAAGAGGATGTTACTATTGAGGTTGATCAAAATTTGCTGACTATCAAAGGCACTCGTTTAAAAGATGACAATGCTAGCAAATACCTACACCGAGGTCTTGCTGCTCGCGACTTTGAACGATCATTTACACTTGCAGAACACATGGTTGTGGGCGATGCAGAGTTGACTAATGGTATCTTAAGTGTTAAACTAACACGTGAAGTACCTGAAGCACTCAAGCCTCGTTTGATTGCAATTAAGTAAATATTATTAGGGGGAGGCAACTCCCCCACTTTTTGGAGTATATTATGTCAGCAACTGATGTTCAAATTGACGAAAAAATTAAACAAAAATTAGAAGAACCTAAGCGTTGGAAGGTTGTATTTTTAAACGATGATTCGACTCCTATTGATTTTGTAGTGGGGTTGCTAACAGAAACTTTTAAGCACACTCAAGAAACAGCAAAACAAATTACTTTAGAGATACATAATGAAGGTAGTGGAATTGCTGGTGTTTATAGTTTTGAAATTGCTGAAGCAAAAGCAGTTGAAGCAACACAGTTAGCTAGAGGCAACGGATTTCCATTACAAATTAAAATGGAAGAAGAATGAGTTTAAAAGAAATCACAAAAGATCTGCATCACGAAGCAGAAACTACAACATTTGCCAAGATGTTACTCAGTGGTAAAATTGGCAAGCAAGAGTATAAGAACTATTTGTACAACTTGTTGGCAATTTACGATCCAATAGAATGGTATTGTAAACGTCAAGGATTTTTTGATACAGTTCCAGACTTGCCTAGACTCAAAGGCATATTAGCAGACTTTATGGAATTAGACGATGGCACATACTGCTATCTAACTCCTGCAACACTTGATTATCAGGCGTATCTACATGCACTAGGTAATGACCCCGACAATAGGCACTTAGTAAAAGCTCATCTATATGTAAGACATATGGGTGATTTATTCGGAGGCCAAATTATCAAAAAACAAGTGGCACATATTTCAAGCGGCAAGTTCTATGAATTTGACAATGCTGATGCTATGAAGATGTCTATCCGCAGTATGTTGACAGACGACTTAGGCGAAGAAGCCAAGATGGCGTTTGAGTATGCCATCGCTATGATGAGAGATCTATATGACGGCGAGTAAAGTTTGGGATACATTAATTGAAATTGAAAAGCGGCTCGAGGCCGCTTTTTATGCCACTGGTAGTATTATACATGAACCTGGAATGGATCGTTTTAATCAACCAGGTTGGATTAACAAAGTTTGGGCCAGCAGCCAGTATCGACGAGCGCATATTGATGTAGTAGATGCCCGTGAAACTAAAGGACTTTGGATGATGCACTGCTGTGTATTTCCTCATCTAGATAACCCTGCTCCAATTTTTGGATTCGATGTTGTAGCAGGCAAAAACAAAATCACTGGATGTTTTATTGATTACAGCCCATCTGGCAATACTACTCACCCTATGATAGAATACTTCGGAGAAGAAGTCAGTAGATATGACTGGCACAAACCTCGTGCATTGCCTGAATGGGCACAACGTATTTTTAGCAAACATATGGTTGCAGCTGGTAATGTCAGTGATGAAAATGAACTAGCCCAGATTTCCAGTCTTGCTTCTATATTAGTTAACCATTACTTAGAAACAGTAGGCGAAACTAAAGGAACTGCTGATCTTGTTACGGTAAAAGCAGCACAGAACTTTTACGCACAAAATCAAAAGCAAAATCCGCACACTCCCAAAGTTATGGTAAGTCTCGGACTAAGTGAAGAGGATGTTACAGCATTCGTTCAAGAATGTCTGTTCCCTGAAATAGCATAAATACTCTACTATGAGATTTCGTGAATTTAAAACCCCACTATATGAGTTTGCGCCGCCTAAGAGCGTTAGCGTAGATCTAGTTGGTAGATTAGAAACTATTCTAAAATCTACTGATGAAACTAGCCCTGAACATTTAGAAGCAATTAAGTTATTACAAGACATTATTGTTTCTGCTAGAGAAGAGTCTACACCACAGCCTGCACCGATACAGCCTGCACCACCGCAACAAGCTGCGCCGCCACAAGCCGAAACACAGCCAGTAGAATCAATTGCTACACAAGATCAACTACCTTTAGCAGAGTCTAATGCTTCAGTTTCAAAATTAATAACTCAAGCTAGTAAGTCTCAAGCAAAATTGTCATCTGCAACTAAGCAAGAACTGCTTGCTAGGATTTTTGAATTAGAAGCAGCAGTAGCCAACGCAGAAGAAGAAAAGATTAAATACGGACAAAGTCAATACAAAAAAGGCCAGAAAAAAGAATTTGCAACAAACAAAGCGGCCTTTGAGAAAATTGCTACACTTGCCGAAGAACTAGCATACAAAGTTAGCGGAACGCTCAACGCAATGAAAAAAGCATACGATGAGCAGATGGCAAGGGGAGACTTTAACAAAAAAGAAATGCAGAGCACAGATGTCGCTCCTATTAGACCGCCAGTGAAGGCTCCTACTACAGCAGCTAAACAAGAGTTAATTAATCTAATTCAAGACATGTTTAGCCGTCCATTAGGCTCTGCTGAAACTATTGCTGACAGAAACGCAAAGCTAAGAAATTTAAGCAATTTTATGTCGCGTTGTATTATAGGTATAGTAGATTTTGAAGAATTACTTTCTTCCAAACGTGGAAACGTCTTGAATACATTAGACGAAGAAGCACAAGAGATTATAAAGATAATTGGAAACTTATTGTTAATTAAACCTAGCGCCACAGCAGGCAACTGGGGTCCAGGTGAACTAGGTTTGGCAATCTTAGGAACTCCTGTACATAAAGGTGGCAAAGGCGACTTACAGGTTAACGGTAGAGATATCGAATTAAAAGCCAGCCAGAATCCAGAGAAAGGCGGCAGGCTTGGTACTGTTGCACTTGCTAGGGGTGTCGACGGATACGATAAGTACAAAGGTGCGCTAGTTGAACTATTCAATAATGCCGGTTACGGAAAAAACGAATTAGACTATAGTTTAAAAAAGAAAGAAGAAGTAACAGAAGCAAGGGCTAAAGCAGTTAAAGAACCTAAAAAGTCTGTATTACCAAGCAATAATGTCGGTGTTTATCTGGATGATAAGGGAAACGAAAAAGATATCAAATGGACATCATTTGGAAGAACCTTTGTCGTAAATGCACTTAATCCTAAGATTCAAGATCGTGTTGGTAAAGTAACGACTCAGAAATTCTTAGCGACTGTCGCTACAAGTTGCTTACTTTCTAAATTTGAAAAGAAAGCAGGCGGATACGACACTAGTTTTGTTAAACAGTGCGTTAACAGTGATGGAACAATTGATTATGATGCTTTTTCGTCAGGTTACGCAAAAATGTTATACGATATCTATCAAACAGTGGACGGCAAAGGCGAAATTATGGTGTTGAATCCCCTTACCGGCTCTTACTACGTGATGCTAGACTCAAGCGAGTTTGATGAAGCTACAACTGCTGGCGGAGACTATCAACCTATTAGGATTGGTTCTGTTGCTATTGATTTTACAGATAGCCAAGGTAAAGCAAGTCCACAAATTGGCATTGCTTAATTTCGAGTAATTTAACCGTTCTTCTTTACTAAAGTTTCCGTGTGTGCTATACTAAATAAAACACATGGAAATACTAGCACTTTTA
>Ga0315903_10001421_pt1 | contig 36299 bp, 46 predicted proteins | sample LakEriMetagenome_7_FD_203524 | JGI IMG/M metagenome (GOLD analysis project Ga0315903, IMG submission 203524) | Freshwater fungal communities from buoy surface, Lake Erie, Ohio, United States - Buoy 2 MA119 | ecosystem: Environmental > Aquatic > Freshwater > Lake | place: USA: Lake Erie, Ohio...
ACGGCGATGGACTCGCGGATCGCCTTCTCGGCGCCGGCGGTGTCCTTCGGGTTGACGGCGACGACCACGTTGACGCGGCGGTCGCGGATGCTGGCGGCCAGGGAAGCGATCCCTGGGACTAGGACCGACGGGGTGGCGACGGTCGGGATCACGATCGTCGCTTCAAGGTCGGCCGGTTTGAGGGTGACCGCGTTCGGGATCGCGGCCGCTGGGATCTGCTGGATCATCTCGGGCTCCTGTGAGGGCGTCTCGCGCCTCGGGACGGGCTTACCCCGCCGAGAGGGATGGGGACGGCGAGGTGTAGCCGGGGAGTGGCTACAGGCCGGGAGAGGAGATCGAGATGAGCCTGACCGAGAAGATCAAGCGGACGTGGGAGATCCGAGGCGACCGGCATCTGGTCGTGGCCGAAGGGTATCAGCTGGCCGGCGATGAAACCGGGTGGACGGTCGGGATCTACGTGTACCCGGGTCATCCGGCCTGGGACGATGCGTTGTCGGTCGCGCTGACCGGAGATTCCAGGCACGGCGTGATCGCGGACTGGCCGTTCCACCTGGGGATCACGCTGCGCCGTGTGAACCGAGTCGCGCAGAACGGGACGGCCGAACTGATGCGCAACCCGCCGCTCTCGTCCATCTACCTCGCGGCCGACTACAACCACCTGCACGACTGGTGGTCGGAGTGTCGGTTGGAGGACGGGCTGCCCGACAAGATCGGAGCCGACGCGCTCGCGCTGCACATGAAGGCCGCCAACACGTCGGTGGTGCTCGAAGTGGCCGGCCTCAACGCCGAGAGCGACGAGTAGTCGTCACCCCTGCTCGCGGGCCAGCTCCACCTTCCACTCGTTGTGCCCGGCCAGACGCGGCGGACGCGTGACGCCAGCCACCTTCCACCGCTCGCCCGTCGAGTACACGACCACGTCGTTCTCGCGGGGCTCCCACGTCTCCTCGTAGGCGACGCGGAGGACCTCGGTGGCGTCCTGCTGAGCGCCGGGCGGCGGCGTGCCCCAATCACGAGGCCGGCGCGTCGAGCGGCCGACGGGGATCCCGGTCTTCAGGTCGTACTCGCGCGGCCTGGGCTCGCCGCCCTCGCCAGCGTACCGGGCGCTGATCTCGGTCGCGTTCGTGAGCGCGCTGCTGATCCCGGAGATCGTCGAGAAGCGCCGACGCGTCGTCCGCCAGCCGGGCGTTCCCGTCCAGGCGAGGCCCTCGGAGTCGGCGACGCCGTCGACGAGGCCGGAGATCGTCACCGCGCCGGTGGGGGTGCCCTCGATGCTCACCACCACCGACGACGCACCGTCAGGCTGGCGAGCGATCGTCAGCGTCCCCGACGGGGTCGTCTCCAGCACCGCCAAGGCCGAGATCCGGCGCCACGTCACCACCTCGTTGTACCGGCTCCACGGCGGCATCGGCACCTCCCTCCGGCGAGGTAGCGGGCTCCGCCGCGTCGGTCACCCGGTCGGCGTCCGGGTCGACGAGCGCGAACTCTGAGATCGACCTCACGCCGGGCTCGTTGACCACGTCCAACCGCTTCGGAGCGCCGCCGGGAACGATGACCACCGACACACCGCCGCGGGCCGCCAGAGCGGTTGCGAGCTGGCCGCGGGGCGTGCGCGTCGACACCAGCACCACGACAGGATCCGGCGTCGACCGCAGCGCGTTGAGAGCGGCCGTCGGCGACCCGCCGGCCACGACGGCGATCCCGTCTTTGCGGTGGATCTCCACCTCGTCGTTGGAGACGGGAACGACCCGGGCTTGATCCCAACGGCCGGGACACGGAGCGAGCAGGCACAGGACGTCGACCCCAAGCAGAGCGGGATCGGCGGTTTCGGCGTCGGGAGCGAACCCGATCTTGGCGGTCGGCATGAGCACCTCCTGCGCAGGAGTAGCCCGGCCGTCTCTCAGCCGTACAGGCTCGCGTCCTGCCGGGCCTCGCGGCGGACGTCGTCCAACAGCGAGTCGATCAGCGTGACGATCGTCGCCTCCGTCTCGGCCGGAGCGACGCCGGCCTCGCGCTCCATCTGGCGGCGCTTGATCGTCAGGCCGGCGATCCCGGCTCCGAGCGCGATGGCGAACACGTCGATCGCGTCCGTCGGCCCACCGTCGAAGGCTCCGACCTGCGCGTCGACGTGGAGCAGCTGGCTGACGGCGAGCTTCCGGCGCTCGGTGCGCTTCGCCTCCTCGGTCCAGACGGAGCGGCTCGCCTTCTTGCCCTCCTCGGCACCGACGACCGAAGCGGGATCCAGGCGGATCGCGTTCACGAGCGCGAGGATCTCCGACGAGTCACCGGCCAGCGGCTTCCCGGCGAACCCAGGGCGGACGACGAAGACGCCGATCTTCGTGGGCGCGACGTGGAGGCGCGGAAGTTGCAGGTGCCGGCGGGCGACGGCCGTCAGCAGCCCCACGATCTCCGCGGACGTGTCGGCGCTGGCTCCCTGCCGGGCGGCGTGCACGAGCGAGCGGAGGCGCGGGTTCGCGTCCAGCAACGGCCCCAGCGAGCCGAGCGCGGCAAGCTCGGCGGCGTTCAACGGGACACCTCGCCGGGGAGGAGACGGGCGCGGAACTCGTCGGCCTCGCGCTTCGACATCGCGCCGGCGTCGACGCGCGAGCGGAGGGTCGTCAGGAGCCCGGCGTGGAGGCCGCCGTAGTTGCCTGCGACGCTGGCGATGTACTCGCGGATCATGTCGGCCTCCATCCGCGACAGGGTGACGGCGTGCAGGCGGTAGTCCTCGAACGCCTCCCAGACGAGCGGACACCACGCCTGGACCATCTTCGCGATCACGTCGGCGTAAACGCGGATCTCGTACTGCGCGTGCGAGTCGAGGCGCAGCGAGAGGAAGTGGAGCAGGTTGTGCAGGTCAACCTTCCAGACCCAGGTTGTGTAGGTGCTGAGCGGGAGGACGATCCGGGCCTGTTCGCGCGCGAGCATCGGCCGCTGGTCCCTCGGCGTCCCGTCGCCGTTGTCGTTCAGCAAGAACCGATAGACGTCGGAAGCGGTGACGGTCGCTGACTCCAACTCGGCGAGGATCGGCGTCGTCCATCCTTCGTCAACACGATCGCCGGAGCCCTGCTTGTTGGACTTCGACTGCTCGCGCAGGTCGATGGCCTCCGGCATGTAGAACTCGTCCTTGAGAATCGAGTAACGAGCGGATTCCTCGTTCACGCTCGCCATCCGGTGCCGGATCCACTGGCGGGCGACGAAGATCGGGAGCTTGACGTACAGCTTGATCTCCGCCTGTTCCAGCGGCGACGTGTGCCGGTGGCGGACGAGGTAGCGGATCAGCCCTCGGTCGTCCGACACCGACCTGGTCCCGCGCTGGTAGGACGTCCGGGCGGCCTGCGCGATCGCGTGGTCGTCGCCCATGTAGTCGAGGAGCACCACCCGGCCGTGGTCGAAGACCGGGTGTTCAACCTCCATCAGGTCTTCCATCGCGGGGACGGTCGGCCGCTTCGTGATCGCGGAGCTCATCAGCACCTCCGCGAGCGATGTAGCGGCCGACCCTCTCCCGGCGAGGTCAGGTGCCGGCGAGCAGCAGGCCGGGCAGGACGCGGATCAGTTCTCTCGCCTGAGCGCGGGCGAGGAGGTCGCCGCTCTCAACCGTGACGCTCGACAGGTCGGCGAACAGCAGGCCGTCCAGCAGCGGAACGAGTCGATCGACGTTCGCCAGCGCGACGAACACCGGGGTTGCCTCGCTCTCACGAACCACCGCGTCGATCTCCGCGAACAGCCAGCGAAGCTCATCGTCGGTCCGCTCTCGCGAGACGTAGTGCAGGGTCACGAACACCAGACCTCGCCGGGGAGGAGAGCGCGAGAGGAGCCGGAGCATCATGACCGGGTCCGGCACCGAGTACACGACCGGCCGGGACCGGTTCAGCATCGCGTAGTGCTCGGCGATGCTGAATCCGGTGAAGTGGTCGATGTGGCCGATGAAGGTTGAAACCTCCCTCACGACGGCACCCCGTAGATCGAGACGAGAAGGCACCCGTCCGGCACGCCGGCCTTTGTGGCGAGGCCCCGCCCGTCGATGAGGACGCGGACACCGGAGGCCGCGATCTCGCTCTTGGTCGGGTAGGCGCCGGCCTGGAGGCAGACGAGCACGTCCACCTTCGGCGCTCCCGCGAGCGGGCTCGGCCCCGTCGACCGGCCGGCGACCCAGTCGTAGGGCGTGACGAGCGCGCCCATCTCGCGGTCGTGGATCCGGATCTCCACGCCGTTCCAGTCGTCGGCGTTGTCCTCGTCCTGGTCGATCATGTCGAGGATCTCGTGTCCCCACGCGTGCCGGCGGTCGCTCGTCCCCGACTTGAAGGCCATCCCGGCCAGCATGACCACCGGCTTCTTGCCGGGAGAGCGGAGCCCACGGACCGCCTCGCGGATCTCGTGCACCGTCCAGTCGACGGGAGCATACCTGGCGACCTCCAGGCCGAGGTTGACCACCACGCCGTCGGCGTACTCGGACGCGAGGAACTGCACGGCCTGCGCCTCCTTCGGTAAGCAGCTCCCGCCCCAGGCTCCCGGCGTCAGCCAGTGGTCGCCGACGCGGCGGTCCTGCGCGGCGAAGGCCAGCGCGTCCTCACCCGGAGCGTCGAACAGCCTCGCGAGCCCGGCGATCTGGTTGACCCAGGCGAGCCGGGTTCCGAGCCAGAGGTTGGTCCCGATCTTCCCCAGCGACGACGCGCCGAACGTGTACCCGACCGAGTCTTCCCCGCAGATCGCGGAGAGCCGGCGGTTCGAGCGCATGGCCGGGTTCGCCAGACCGACGCGCCACGATTCAACCTGACGCTCGCCGACGCCCTCGGCGAAGAACTCCGGCCAGTGGGCGAGCGTGCAGGCGCTGTCGTCCAGGTCCTGGTTGAGCTCGGCCAGCGCCGTCGGCCACAGCGTGGAGCGGACGATCACCCACCCGCGCCCGCCGGCCGCCGCCCACCACTGGATCGCCGACCGGATGATCGACGGGTCGAGCGTCGGGGCCGGAGCGGGCAGGCAGACGACCAGGTCGGCGCCCTCCTCGAGCCAGGCGCGGACGAGACGGATCCCGCCCGCGTCGGGGCGGTCGGCGTCGGGCTTGTCGGACGCTTCGACGGCCGCCCAGCAGGGCGTGATCTGCCCGTGCTCGGCCTTCCGCCAGTTGGCCGGCTCCAGCCACCGCTCAGCGTGCGAGGCGAGCAGGACGGGGAGCAGACCGTTCCCGAAGCGTTCGACCGTCTCGCGGTCGCGGTCGACAAGCAGAACCTGATGCCCGCGCTGCACGAGCGAGCGGGCGGTGACGAGGCCGACGAATCCGGCCCCCAGAACGACAACGAGCGATCTCACGATCACCTCCGTCGCGCGTGTAGCCGCCGCCTCAAGTCGGGCGCGCCGCGGGCCGATGAACCCGGTGGAGGTGACGATGAACGCGTTGGCCGGCTTCTGCCTGGAGTGCCGTTTCTTCTACCGCTCGGCCGTAGGAGAGCACGATCCGCTTCGTGTCTCACACGGCCTGTGCGATGCCTGCGCGAACAAGCCGATCGAGTTCGACGCGCGGAAGTGGGGCCGTCACCAGACCCACGACCGCCGCGCGGTTCAGTCGTCGGCCGGAAGCGCGGCCAAGATCGCGTGAGCGAGCGCCTGCGCTTCCGGCGGGCTGAGGACGTCGAAGATCACGCCCTGCCCGACATGGCCGTCGCGGGTGATCACGATCTGGCCGCCGGCCTCGCCAACCTGGAAGGTGGTGTCCACCTCGCCGTCGTAAGAGACGGTGACGACCGTCAGTTTCACGACGTCAAAGCCCACATCTATCGCAACGTCTTTCGCGGACACGGCCTGCTCCTTGATGGGACGGACCGAGCGGAACCGTCGGCGAGGTGTAGCGGCGGCCATCGCTCAGACCTCGCCGGGAGGGGCGGAGACGAGGCCGGCCGACACGAGTTCGGCGTGCGCCTGCTCCTGTAGGGACGGCGGGACGGCCTGGGACGCGACCCACCGGCCGTAGGCGGCCAGCCCTTCGGCGGGGTCCACCTTCGGCTTCCAGTCGCCCAAGATCTCGCCGGTCATCCGAACGCTGTGCGCGCTCGCGAAGCAGGTGTGGATGTCCCCGACGCGCTCCAGGCCGGACGGCTGGATCGGCGGGAGGTTGGGCGCGAGCTCCGCGCGCAGGATCTCCGCGACGTCGTTGATCGTCAGGTGCTTGGGGTGCCCGACGTCCAGCACGGTGATGAAGCTCTCGCCGTCCGGCCCGAACCACTTCCGGTCGTTGCAGGCCGTCAGGCCGGGCGCCTCGTCGTGGGCGGGCGGGTGGATCGTCGCTCGGTATACCGCGTCCACCACGTCCGAGACGTGGATGAACGACCGCGCCTGCGTCCCGTCCCCGTAGATGATCGGCGCTTCACCGTTCGCCAACCGGGTCGCGAAGATGGCGGCGACGCCGGTGTACGGGTTCGAGAGGGACTGGCCGTCGCCGTACACGTTGAAGAACCGCAGGGACACGCAGTCGGTGGTCGGGAGGTTCCGAGCCGTGCGCAACAGCAGCTGCTCTTGCTGCTGCTTCGTCCAGGCGTAGACGCCCGGGGCGTACTCGTTCGACTGGTTGAAGCCGGCCCCCTCGTCGATGAAGTCGTCGAGGTCCTCCGCCTCCCCGTAGATCGACATCGAGCCGGCGATCACGAAGCGAAGCAGGGTGCCGGGGCACAACACACGGTCGAACCGGATTGCCTCCTGCACCGTGACGGCCGTCCCGCCGACGTTCACCGACTCGTAGGCGGCGATCTGCATCTCCGCCTGCCCGACGCCGACGAAGGCCGCGAGGTGCACGATCGCCTCCGGCTGGAACGAGGCCAGCGCCCGCCGCATCTCGCCCACGTCGCGGACGTCCGATTGCCACAAGCGAAGCCGCTCGGGCGTCTCAGCGGAGATCGCAGCCAGATCGGCCGGCCACCCCGCGCCCTCCCCGTGGACCTGGGGCACGAGCGCGTCGTAGGCGAGGACGTCGTGACCCTCAGCGAGCAGTCTCAGAACGAAGTGGCGGCCGATGAAGCCGGCGCCGCCAGTGACCAGAACACGCATGGACCCTCCTTGTGGGTGTGCCGCGTGTAGCCGCGCGCCTGCTTCGCTGCCGGGGCCACGACAGCCCGCAGCGCCGCGGACGTGTGACGCGACGTCCGCGCAGGCCGGCGGCTCAGGGGAGGCCGCTACACGCCGTCCCGGAGGTGACTGTGCTCACGAAGAAGATCCCCACCACGAAGCTCCCCGCCTGGCTGGAGGGGTGGACCGCTCTGGACCTCGGCGGACGTGAGCACCAGCAGGACGCGATCGCCTTCCAGATGGCGCCTCGTCGCAGCGACCTCCCGGGGCCGGCCTTTCAGCACCCGACGGCCGTCTGCGTCTGCGACGGGCTCGGCGGCCACGGTCCAGGCTCGGGAGCGGTCGCCAAGCGGGCGGCCGACGCCTTCGTGCGGGTCGCCGCCGACCTGCACCCGCGTCTCCCCCTCGGCGAGGTCGCCACCGCAGCGATCACCGCGGCGCGCTCGGCCGGGGTCAGCGCAGCCGGCGGCCACGTTGAGCGCGGTGGACCCGACACCGCGATCCTGGGCGGCGTCGTCCACCGTGACGGGTCGTTCGTGCTGATCGGCCGGGGTGACTGCCGGGCGTTCATCGTCCGCGCCGACCTGAGCGAGCGTCTTGTCTTCACCACCGAGTTGCACCGGTCATCCCGCAACCGCCTTACGAACACGCTGATCGGTCACGACCTTCACGAATCCAGCATTGAATCCAACAACGCCAGCCTCTACCTGAAGGAGTTCGGTTGGGACGGGATCCCCGTCTTCTCGCCGGCCGTCAGCTACGCCCCGCGGACCGGGATCGGGACGCTGCTCAACGGCGACTGGCTCATCCTCGCCACCGACGGCGCCTGGGATCCCGAGGTCGGCGACGCTCGCTCCAAGGAAGGCATGGACGCGATGCGCCGCGCCCCGGCCGATCACGTCCTGGCCGCCCTCGACGACAGCCGCGCGAAGTTCAACCCGGCGGCCGAGATGGTCGCCAGCGCCCGGGCGAAGGGCTCCACCGACAACGCGGCGGTGATCGCCCTTCGATTCCTCGGCCAGTCGTCGTTCTTCTGACCTCGCCGGAGGGGTGAGGGCTCGCGCCGGACGTGACCCGAGGGAGGAAGACAGCACCTCTCTCCGGCCCGGCGCGAGACCTGCCGACCGCTACCGGCTCCGGTTGTAGATCGCATCCTCGTACCGGCTGAGGATCGCCTGGGCGCCGGCCGGGATCGGGAGAGGATCGACGTCGTACCGCGCGCCGTCGAACGTCTCCGACTTCATCCCGGCCTTCGACCCGGCGTTGAACCAGCCGGCCGCGATCATCGTCGCGCACCGGGTCAGCTCCTTCGGCACCGTGTCCGACGTCCAGCCGGCGACGTACTCGATCGCGATCTCCCCGGGCAGCATCGACCAGTACTGGTCGACCGTCTCGAGGCGGACGGTGCTCGTATCGAGGTCGAGCCGGTAGTCGGAGGTCGTCAGCGCGCTGTTGTTGTTGGTGACGCCGACCAGCGACAGGGCCGGGTGCCGCCTCAGGACGACCGAGTCTTGGATCCCGACGACGATCGGCCGGTCGACGTAGACCTGGGTCGTCAGCGACGTGTACCCGATCGCCCTCAGGACGAAGTCGTTGGCGTCATCGACCGCGTAGCCGATCGCCGTGTCGTTGAAGGTGATCCCGGATGGGATCCCGAGGGCGGCTTTGACTCGGGCGGTGCTCGTCAGCGACATGGAGGCTCCTACTCAGTGACGTCCGGTACCGTCCGGCGCTTACCTCCGCGACCGGTCGGGATGCTCGTCACCCGCTCGGCGCGAGAGCGGATCTGCTCGTCCTCGTCGTCCTCCTCCGGCGGGGTCTCGACGGCCGGCCGGCCCGGGGGCTTTACCCGCTCCTTGTCGGCGGCGAGCTTCTTCAGGTCTTCGACCTTCTCGGCGGTCAGCGTCGCGACGTGGGCGGTCCACTGGTCGGTGACTTCGAGCCACCCGAGCTTGACCAGTCGTGTGCGCAGGGGCTTGGCCTGCACGAACATCATGCAGGCGGAACGCTGGTTGTCGGTGCCGACGTCCACCTCGCGGCCTCCGCCTTCGGACGGCTTCACCGTCATGTTCGGCCGGGGCTTGATCAACCGGTCGAGGAAGCGGTCGGGGATCTTCCAGCCGACCGGGAGGGCGATGCAGCGGGACCGCGCGACCTCCCCGTAGATCGCCTCGTTGTAGATCTGGTTCGGGGGCCAGTCATACCGGATCAGCACGAAGTTGTACGAGCCGGGAGCTGGGGACGCGCGCTCTACGAATGCCATTCTGCCTCCATGGGCTCGGACACGGTAGCACGCCGACAAGCCGGGCGGTCGTCGAGAGGCGCGCGGGAGGCGCTACACCTCGCCGAGGAGGGTGAGCATGGCGGACAACCGATCGATCTACACGGAGGACGGATGGGTGCGGGCGGAGGCGGTGACCGGCCACGGCGCCAAGATGGCCGCCGAGACGCTGGCGGCCGACCTCTCCACGCGTCTCGGCGGCGCCCCGGTCCGGGTCTACGCCTTCGTCGACAAGAAGGGCAACCCGACCGGGTCCTACGAGGTGCAGGCGAAGGCCGACCAACGACGCGTCGAGGAGGCCGTGAACGCGAAGGGCCGGCCTCACGGTGCGCGCGCGGACGAGTCGTGAAGTTCGGCCCGAAGACGATCGCCGCCGTCGAGATGCGCGGCCTCGGGATCAACCACAACCGAGCCACCAACCGGACGAGGATCCGGCTCCTCGATGCGCAAGAGACGTCCGTCTGGATCGCCTCCACCGAGGACGGCCGGCGCTACGGGGCCGCGTGTGACAGCGCGCCAGCCTGGCTGGACGGGAGCGGGACCGGCCCAGCGGCGTTGCTGCGTGCGATGGCCGGGGCCTGCGACGACCGCGCGACCCGCTCGGGTCAGCGGATGGCGGGGAACATGCGCAGGCTCGCCGACGCGCTCAGGGAAGCGGCCGGTAGCCTCGCCCCAGCGGCTCAGACCTGAAACGAAAGAGCCCCCCGACACATCGCTGCGTCGGAGGGCTCACCAGCATCAGGGCTGGTTCAGATCAGGACAGGCCGGCGAGGATCGCGGCGCCCTTGGGGTTGTCGATGACCAGCGTGAGGTCGGCGAACATGTCGTACTCGTCGTACTGGCTGGACTTCTTCGCGAGCGGCATCACCGTCATCGGGGTCAGCTCGCTGTAGAAGACGTAGTTGGTGTTCACGACCACGAGGGCCGTGGTCGCACCACCCGAGAACGCCAGGAGCTTCGGCGTCGCCGGGTTCCAGGTCATCACGTCGGGGATCCCGGTGGTCTCGATGACGGGGATGCCGTTGTACGAGGTCACCGCGAAGCCGGCGTCGATGATGATCGAGTCGTTGAACCGCTGCTGGGACTGGAGTGCCGCGTTCAGCAGGCGCTTGCCCTTGCGGCTGACGTAGATCCGCATCGCGGCCTGGTTCGTCGATCCCTTGACGGTCTGGATCGCCTGGTCCAACGCGTCGATGTCCAGGGCGGTCCCGCCGCTGGCGTTGGTGTTCGCGACCGTCTGGCCGGAGACACCGCTGATCAGCGTGAGAAGCCCGTCGATCTGCTGGGCGTTCGCGCCGGAGTCGCCGGTGAAGGACGCGTCCTCAAGCTCGTTGGTCCAGTCCTCGGCCTTGCCGGTGAGCTCCGTCGCCATGACGTCGCCGTAGGTACGGCCGCGGGCGATGAGCTTGCGGGTCACCTTCACGCGCCCAAGGAGCGTGCGGTAGGTGAAGCCGACCTGGGTGTACGCGCCCTCGGACTCGGTCGGCTCGGTGGTGTCGCTGACCCACGCGGCCCCGGTCGTCGCGGCGGCGCGGCGGTTGCTGTAGAACTTGTCACCGCTGCCCGGACGACGCGGCAGGGTGGTGACAGCGCCGAACTCGCGGTTGGTCGCGAGCTGGACGATCTTGCTGATGACGGTCTGGAGCAGGACGGAGCCGGCGCCGGAGACGTCGAGAGAGCGCTGGAACGCCTCACGATCCCCGGATCCGTTGCCGCCCAGCCATTCGGTGCGAGCGTTCATGGTTTCGTTCCTCTACGAGAGGGTGGGTGGATGGGTGGGGCTCAGGAGGCGGCAGAGCGCCAGCGCTCGAAGGTGCCGTCCTCACGGGCGGCATCGATGATCGAGCGGAGGTCGTCCGACGCGTTGTTGGCGGCCTCAACCACCGTCTTCGCGCCCGAAGAGAGGAGCACGCCCCGGCGGGACATGCGGTCGATGTCGATCGTGAGGACATCACGGATCGCCTCGCACTCGTCGGCCAGGGCCGGGGACTTGTGACCCTGGTCGCCCTGACGGGCGCGGGTCACGAGCTGATCGAAAGCCGTGCCGCGGTTCTCGGGAGAGCCACCGGCCTGCGCGGCCGCGCCACGACGGCCACCGCCGCCGGTCAGCGACCGGACACCGCGGAGGATCTCGATCTCGCGGCGAAGCTGATCGAGCTCCGCCTGCTTGGGGTCAACGGCAGGGGCCGCGCCCCGGGACTCCAGGGCCTGGACCTTATCGGCCAATCCCCGAAGCAGGTTCATCGCCTCTTCGTTCATCGCAGCCTCCTTGATGGCGCGTTCGTGCTCGCCGTCGCCTGCTCCGGCGCCGTCGTCAACCGCTCCACCCGACGCGGATGGAGCAGATTCGGTCGTGAGCGGCACCTCGTCGGTGTCGTCGTCACCCATGTCGTCTTCGGACTTCTTCTTCGGTCCGCAGCCGCGATCGCCTTCCTCTTCGTCGATCATGGCCTTCTCGGCGTCCATGATCTCCTTCATCTTGGTCTCGCCCTGCTCGCCGACGACGAACCACTTCATCTGCGCGACGACGCCGGCCAGCTGGAAGTCGGCGAAGTGACGAGCAGCCCAGGCCTCACGCTTGCGGACGGCCTCGTCCTCGGTGTCGCCGTCCGGCTTGCCGCCGCGCTCCACCACCGGCAGGAGCCGATCGTACTGGTCGTTGCCCTCGATGTTCCCGCCCGCGTCCCAGATGTCCGGGTAGTTGGCCTTGATGTTGGCCGCGTACTCGGCGTCGAAGACCGCGTAGTTGCTGTTGTCGAGGCTGACCGGCTTGTCGTCGCCCTCCTTCGGGAAGTTCGAGACGTCGTCTTCGCCTTCGCCGTCTCCCTCGGCGCGGTTGTCGGGAACCTCGCCGGAGGGGGCCGACGCAGACCGCGCTCCCCAGGTGGCGAGCCCCATCGACCGGCCGGCGTCGCGGACCGACAGCAGGGTGATCATGTTGGCGTCGGGGTTGGCCGGCTGGCGGACGATCGCGAGGTGGTCCAGGTCGACCTCTTCGATGATCATTCGGTCGTCGGCGCCGTTCTCCCCTTCGATGTACCGGACCTCTCTGAACCAGCCGCCGATCGAGCAGCCGATCACCTGGCCGGCCTCGAGGCGCTCCACGAGCTTCACGGCCATCTCGCAGACGGGCTCGTCCTTGGCGTTCAGCTGCGTGTACAACTCGCCCTCGAATGCCAGCGCAAAGCCGGCCTCCTTGGGGCTGTACGGGTTCTCGACATTGGCGCTGCTGAGGGCCGCATCGGTGGTGATCCCGATCTGCGCGTCCCAGTCCAGCGTCTCAAACCAGCTGCCGTGGTTCGGGAGGAGCGCGACGCCGCGCTTGAACTGCGCGTCCATCGACCGCAAGGCCTTCTCGCTCATCTCGGTGCCGTACCAGTCGACCGACGTGGACGACGCCACCCCGCCGATCATGGTCCCGCCGTTCGGACCCTCCGCCCGCGTCTGGATCCCGCGAGCCTGCTCACCCTCGGCGGTCGCCGGCTTGCGGCGGACTCCGAAGCTGCTCAGGGGAAGGTCCATCGGGAGACGGCACCGGACGAGGACACCGCCACGCGGGTCAGTCTTGGCCGATTGGGCGGCATCAGCTACCGCCCGCCGGAACTGCTCAGCGGCCAGTGCCGCCTTCTCGGTCGCGTTCATCGCTACCTCCGTGCGATGCGGTCGCACGGAGACAGGCGCGGGGCAACCGGGCGTCAGGCGCCCAGGTCACTCAGGTCGACGGCCGTCCCGTTCTGGACCTCGGAGCGGGTCCAGAAGACCAGCACGCACCGGCACCGGCCACGACACTCCGTCGCGTCACCGGGGACCGTCGGGAGCGACGCCAGCGGCCGGAAGCCCGCCCGCCCTTCGCGCTCGCAGGTGCGGCACATCTTCTGGTCGCCGACGGCCGCCCACTGTGCGTACCACTCGTCCCGCATCCCGCCCGCGCCGGTGCCACTGGTCGGCTCCTCTCCCGGCGGGGTCGGCGGCGGAGGCGATCCCCCTTCGGCGAGGCCGGCCACGATCACCTCGTTGGCGAGGTCGACCAGCTTCCCGCTCCAGTTGTCGATCCGGTACTGGTTCGCATTGAAGACGGCGTCGACCAACGCGATGGCCTTCCCGACCTGCTCGCTCACCGTCTCCGACCGGCCGCCGGCCACCCGCGCGCTGATCGTGCCCGCGTACTTCGAGCGCGTGTTGGCGATCTCCGCCAGGCCGACGGCGATCGACCGGCGCACGTCCGACAGCACCCCGCCTTCGGCGACGAGGTAGCCCATCGCCCGGTCGTGGTAGTCGTTGGCGACCGTCCGCCAGTTGTCGACGACCGGGACCTGCGACCAGTCGGCGGCCTTGTTCCGCGCCGACTTCGCGACCGCCCGGTAGCGGGGAGCCGTCTCGACGTCCCACTGACCGTGCAGGCGATCGATCGCCACGCCCACCGCTTCGATGATCCTCAGGGACTCGTCGGCGGTGATCTTCCCGTCGGCGCCGGCGTCCAGCACCGACCGCACGCACTCCGATCTCGCTCGGTCCCAGAGCGGGGTCACGCCGCGGTGGTAGGCGCCGATCTCCGAAGCGAGCTCCGGCAGGTCGAGCGTGCGACGCCCCTTGAATCTGCTCTCCGGCTGCCAATCGGACGGCATGTCGTCGATCGACACAGAGCGGGTTCCTTCCTCCGGCTCGCAGGCGCAGCCGTAGCCGTGCACGCGGTGGTGACCTCGCCGGGAGAGGGTGAACCGGCCCGGCTGGAGGCTCATCAGCGACGGGTCGTCCGTCTCGGCCTCGTCGTCCTTGCCGCCGGCGCCGTCTCCACCCTCGGCGTTCGATTCGTCCTTCGTCTTGTCGGCGCCGTCGTCCTCGCGGGGTGGGAGGCCGCGGGCCGCGCGTGCCTCGTTGACGGTCAGGATCCCCGCGACCACCGACGACACGTCGGCATCGGCCCGGTACTTGTAGTCCAGCGCCGTCTCGGCCTTGTTCCAGATGAACTCGAACTGGATCAGTTGGCCCATCTCCTTCCCGACGATGGCCTCGACGACCTTCCGCATCTTCGCGGCGAGCAGCTCAAGGATGGGCTGGATGAGGCCGCTGTCTTCGGCCGACAGCTGCACCTCGGCCGTCGCCCGGGGCGTCGCGTCGGAGTCGCCCATGCTGATCGGCTTCACCCCGAAGACGCGCCAGATCGTGCGCTTGATCTCGTGAGAGATCTCCCGCATCTCGACGTCCTTCATCGACCGCTTCAGCTGGATCCACTTGGCGTCGGCCGCCGAGTTGGAGCTGTGGAAGACCCGCATGTTGTGGTCCTGGCCCTTCTCGGACTTCCACTTCTCCTCGACTCGCCTTGCCGCCGGCCCGTCCAGACCGGCGAGCAACAGGATCCCAGGAGGGATCTCGTCGGCGTCGAAGGCCATGCGGACGTGACGCGCGCCCAGCAAGAGCGACGCGATCTCGTTCACGCAGGCCTCGATCAGCGGGAGGCCGCCGGGGGCCGTCGTATTCGGGTGCAAGACGACGTTCAGCATCTCGTCCTTCGCGAACGAGACGATCGCCGCGCCCTGGCCGAACAGCTGCTGCCGATAGCCGAGGAGCTTCCCGCGCGGGTCGCGGACGCTCCAGACGTCGCAGGAGCGGAGCGCGACCAACTCCTCAAACTGCCGGCCGTCGGTGTAGACGATCTCTGAGCTCATCGTGTCGTAGACGAGCAGGTCGCGGAGGGACTTGGAGAGCCAGTCTTGCCACGTCTCGTCGTCCCCGTTCGGCGTCGCGAGCTTCAGCTGGACGCCGTTCGCCACCGCCTGAAGCTCTTCGTATCGGTCGTCGTCCTCCTTGACGGTCGGCACCACCCGCCAGTCCCAGGTGGAGACCTTGAGCACGATGCTCTCGATGGCCGCGCGCATGTCGGCGCACTTGAGGTACGAGCCCCAAAGCTCCTCGTCGGACAGCTGCCGGCCGGGAGCCTGGACGCGGGCCATGGACTGGTCGAGGAGCGGGAAGGCGAGCGACGATCCCTTCCGGTCGCGGACTTCGATCGCGCGAGCAGAGATCGCGCCTCCGTCGAGCTGGCGAGCGCCGCCGGCGTAGAGAGACAAGGCGTTCAGGATGCGCATGGGGTCAAACCCTCCTCGCGAGGGCTACCCCGCCGGAGAGGGATGGCGCAGCGACTCCGCGAGGAGCGGGATCACCCAAGCGGATCCGACTCGCCTCACGAACGCCTCAGCCGCCGCCCGCACCAGGATGAACTCTGCGACGGCCGGGTCAAGGTCCACCATCCGAGCGACCTCGATGGTGGAGCACTTGCCACCCAGCTTCCAGACGGCGGCCGCAACCAGGCGGATCAGCTCTCCCAGGCGAGACGTCCCGCGCTGCTGGACGAAGCCGTTCACGATCTCCAGCCGACGCGAGCCTCGGATGATCGCCCCGGTGAGATCTGGCACCGCGAGCCGGAGGTCGGCCAGCCGCATCGGTCCCCGGCTGACGATCGTCCGGTAGGCCGTCTCCGAGATCGTCTTGCGGTTCACGGCTCGCCCCGATCGGCCAGCGCGGACGCCTCCAGGAAGCGCCGACGGATGGACAACTGCCGGCCGGCGATCCGCGCCCACCGCGCGACGTTGTTCTGGTAGCCCGGGCGTCGCCGGAACTCGTGAGCGAGCCGAAGGTGCTTGTCGATATGGGTCAACAGCACCGCAGCGTGACACCCCAGCGCGGCCGAGATGTCACCCGGTCGAAGCGACAGCAGCGCTTCGACGCCGTCCACATTCACCCTCCCGGCGAGGTCTGGAGGCAGGCCGGCGATCTCCCGGCGGACGGCGGCCAGCGCGAGGGGGAACTGGAGGCAGAAGATCGCCGTCAGCGCGTCGGCCCGCTCGGTCTGCTCGGCGATCCCCCAGGCGGCCAGGATCGGCGACCACTGGTCGGGGTGAATCTTCGTGTAGTCGAGGGCCGCCACGTCCCCGTGTTCGATCTCCCTCATCAGGTACCACTCGGCCTTCCTCAACTCCGCGCCCAGGTCCTCGCCCGGCTTCTTCCCGGCTCGCGCGAGGTACTTCAACGCGTTCCCAGCCGAGAAGCTGAGGCCCATGAACTCGATCACGCTGATCACTTCGTACTTCGACCCGGGCGAGTAGTGGCCGGGCCGGACCTTCGAGGCGCTCACGAGCGCCGCCAGAAACGAATGAGGCCGGTGTGCATGGAGCACCTCCGGCCTCGCTGTAGCCGCGCCGACGCTATTGGACGGCGGGGCTCACTTGATCGCCACCCAGCGGTACTTCTCGCCGGAGGTGACGGTGCCGACGCAGTTGGTGCTCGTGTTCGTCCCGTAGGACACCACGAACACGCCGCCGCTCAGGTTCGACGGGATGATGAACGCCAGGGTCGGCGTGCTCGCCAGCCCGTGCGCGGTGCTCTGCGCCGAGCCGTTGGCGGTGACCTCGTCGCTCACGAACACCGTGGCCTTGAGGATCCCCGCTCCGAGGTCGGAGAGCAGGTTGAAAATGATATCGGCCATCGTCTTGGGGAACAGACCCCGGAACTTCGGCCGCCAGGTCGTCGGGAACGCTGCCATGTGGCACCTCCATCGACCGGTTGACCCGATCGACAGAGGCCGTCACCCTCCGTCCGCGTCCCCGCGGATCTGCTTCTCCAAGTCGGCGATCGATTCGCGCACGTCCTGCCCTTCGGTGCCGGGCGCCTCGTTACCGACGCACACCCAGCCGTCCCGCTGCCGACGCGCGAACAACTCCAGCCGGCGCGCGGCCGGGAACATCCGGTCGAGGGCGTCTTGCACCTCCTCCGGCTTCTCCGAGTGTCCGCGGCGCGGCGACAGGAACACGGTGCGCTCCGACTTCGAGCCGAGGTTGCCGTAGACGTTCCCGCGCACACCGACGATCGCGATCTCGTGACAGGTGCGGGCGAGCCGGCCCATCCCGAAGGCGAGATCGCGCGACAGCCGCCGGCCGGACCGGCCGAACAGCCACGTCACGCGGGAGGCCGTTGACCACGAGCGGAGGATCGGCGTCACGAGCTTCGTCTTCACCCAAACCCACCGCTGCTTCGGGGTGAAGCCCCACGACCGCAAGATCGTCGCGCCGTTCATCCCCGACGGGTCGAGGTCGATCGCGTCGGGGATCCAAAGCAGGCAGACACAGCCGGCCCGGTCGGCGAGCGCCGCGATCCGCATCGCGGCCACGTCGGCGACCGTCATCCCGCCGTAGTGGGACTGAGCGCCGCGGACCTTCGGGAGCTTGTCGCCGTAGATCCAAGGCGGGTCGGCGATGATCACCTGGAAGTAGGGCGTCCCGCTCACCGACGCACGCGGACGGCGCGGACGGTGGGCACGTTGCCGGTCGGCTCCCGGTTCTTGTCCACGCAGTAGGCGGCACCCTTCGTGCCGTCCTCCGCGCGGTCGTACACGCAGGACTCGCCCTTCGGGCACCGCTTCATGAATCCGCCCTCCCGAATGCACGGGATGAGCGTGTCGGCGAGAACGCCGTCGGCGTCGTCGCGGACGCCGGGATCGCGGGTCGGCTGCTTCTGGTCGAGCGGCCGCACACGGGCGCCGGCGTCGTCGGCGTCGTCGCCGATCCACCGGCTGACGATCGCGTCAGCGCTCGTGTCGAGGTCGGACACGTCGGTGTCGGTGGTGTCGAGGTCGGCCGGAGCGCCACAGCCGGCCTCACCGGCGAGGTACAGCAGCAGGAGCAGGAGGAAGGGCGGGGTGCGGACGATCTTCATGGCTCACCTCGGGTCGGCCTTCATGGCCCGACCGGCGTGTAGCCGCCCGACCGCCCGGCCGATCACCTCGCCGGAGGGAGTCCGGGCGCAGAGCAGACCGGGCCGGAGAACGTGCGCCAGATCCTCACGCCGTCCGTGCACAGCGACCGCACGCAGGGGCAGACGTCCCCGGGGATCGTCGGCGACCGGCACCAGCCCCAGCGGTCCCAGCACCGCACCTGCTGGGCCGCCAGGAACGGCGCCAGGAGAACGGACGTGTCGGCCGGGGCCGGCCTGGACGGCGACAGCCCCGACAGCACCAGCAGGGACCACAAGAGCGGTGCCACCGGTCAGCCCTTCGGCGCGAGACGCGCGCTGCAGGACGGGCAGTACTTCGGCGCCCGGGCGAACGGGAACGAAGCGCCGCACCGGCACGTCAGCCGCGCGCCCCGGCCGGCCTCCAGCCCTCGCGGCGTGGTCGGCGCGGCCATCGGTGGGATCGAAGCCACCACAGGCTCACGGGCCGGGAACTCAGCGTGTGCCACACCCAACATCAACGGGATCGTCCAGGTCATCAGCACCTCCAGCCAGGAGGTAGCCACCGTCACCAGGAGATGTCGAAGGAACCCGATCCAGTGTTCGCGTAGATCTCCGCCGCGACCCGCTCGTAGGCATCCGCCAGCCGGTAGTGGTCGGGTGCGCTCCCCTCGTCCCACTCGGCCTTTCCCGATTCGGTGATCTTCCGGACCGGCGCCTTCATCTGGTCGAAGAAGTGCAGCGTCAGGTCGGAATCGCAGGGCAACGTCCGGCTCTTGCTGACGAACTCCTCCAACGTCTCGTCGAGGAGCTCGGTCCGGTTCACCACGGCCAGCCGGTCGGTGTGGTCGAGCGTCATCCCCAGGGCCTCGTGGACGAACTTCTGCGCCGGCCCGAAGCGAACCGCCCACACCTGCGGTTCGATCTCCTCCTCCTCGCCCTCCAGCATGATCCCGCGCCACCGGTCGATCAGCTCCTTGACCTTGCGGGTCTCCGGCCCGACGTCGACGGCCGTCACCCGCACCCGGTACTTGCGGATGAGGTGGTCGAGCTGCTCGAAGTCGCGCACCGAGCCGATCCACCGGCCGGCCCGCCGCACCTTCCCCTCCGGCGTGGTCTGGAGCTTGGAGAGCGTCACGTTGATCAGCGTGCCGACGTCCACGCCCATGATCACGATGTCGCCCTTCTCGTACTGCTCGTTGAGGTGATCGGTCGGCGGCTCCACGCACACCGCGTCGAGCATGTCCCGCGTCAGCCGGACGCCGCCAGCCGAATAGGACCAGCCGAGGAGCGAGACGAAGAACCGCTTGAGCGCGACGCTCGAACCCTGGGCGCGGATCCATTCGGCGAACATGTCGCGGATCGGCTGAGGTCGAGCCCGCTCGGCCAGGATGTCCAACCGGCTCATCTGGAACGTCGGCCGGCGGTCCGGGTACTCGGCCATCCACAGGCCGCCGGTCGCTTCCCGCTCGAACGGCTTCTTGCAGCGGGAGCACACCGGCCGGAGGTCGCCGCCACCGCCGATCCGCTCTTCGTCGCGCGGCCACCACGAGCCGTCGTCGCGGCGGGTGACGAAGTGCTCCGTCCAGCTGAACGCCTGCCGCTCGCCGCACCGGCCGCACCGGTGCAGCCACCTGGCTCGGCTCCCCTTCTGCCAAGCCTCGTCGATCCCGCTCCCCTCCATCCACGGGTTGGAGATCCGGATGTACCGCGGCGCCGAGCTCGCCAGCAGACGATCGCGCGCCATCTCGATATTGGCCTGATTGCACAAGTCCGACTCGTCGATGATCATCGTGTCGGCCGAGAACTCGGAGAACTCCGACGCCGAGTTGGACCCGAGGAAGAGCATCGACCCGCGCTTGCCGAACGCCTTCCGCTTCGTGCTCGCGGCGCCGAACGACCGGCCCTCCTCACCGCCTCGAGGCGTCTTCCGCTTGTACTCTCCGACCGTCTCCAGCAGGGAGTCGATGCGCTCGGAGGCGAAGCGGGTGGCCTGGTCGATGGTCGGCAGGACGTAGGCGACGATCCGGTCCTGCCATCCGGCCTCGTGGAGCGCGAGCTGGATCAAAAACTCGCTCACCCCGGTCTGAACGCCCTTGCAGATGTCGAACTCTTCGAGCCGCGGGAGGACGGCGTAGAGCGGGACGAGGAACGGCCGGGCTGCGAAGCTCATCGGCTGGCCGCGAAGGTTCGCGTGATAGGCCCGCGAAGCGCCGATGATCGGGTATTCGCGGTGCAGGGCGTAGCAGACGGACGCGTGCTGCTTCAGGTGCGGTTCGAGGTCGGGTGTCATGGGCTCAGAGCCTCACGGCGCTCTTACCTCGCCGGGAGGGAGACGGGCCGCCGGCTGGGTCTGAGGCGGCTACGTTGCCCTCGGAGGTGCTGATGAAGATGTACAGCAACGACCTGAGGAAGGGCGACGTCATCGACGGGTGGACAATCGTGGGGATCTCGCGCGAGGGCGCGGAGGACGAGACGATCGTGCTCTCCGTCCAGCGCGACGGCATTCAGGAAGATCGGCGGGTCGAGGCCGGGACGATCGTCGAAGCCTCACGGAATCCGTAGACGTCCGAGGCCGTAGAAGATGGTCGGCGTCGTCGCCGCCGGCCTAATGAAGACGCCGATGAAGCACTGCGTCGTCGACCCGCTCGCCGGAATGCCGGTGTTGCGGGTGGTCGTTTCCAACAGGGCCGAGCGGTCTGCGTTGTAGATGTTAAACGTGACGTTCGTGCTCGACGTCCAGATGATCTCGTACTCGTAGACGGTGCCGGCCGTATGGCCGGTGTTCGTCAGCGATCCGGTCGTCTCGTTCGTCCCGTCCGAGATCGACCAGGTGAACACGTTGTTGTAGACGCCCAGCCGGATGACTTCCAACGTGTTCGGCGCGTTGGCCGGGATCAGCGTCGGAGAGCCGGTTTCGGCAAACGCCACGAACCCGCGCAGGTTGTCGCTGGGGACGGCGAACTTCGCAGACACCCGCGAGCCGACCAACTTGGCGAACGTCAGGTGGCTGTTCGTGCTCGGCGTCAGGTACCAACCGCGGTCAGCCGTCGTCGACGACGTGTTGCTGTCGATGTGCCCGAAGCCGGTGATGTAGTTGCGGGCCGGGGTCGCGAAGTAGGTGATCCCCTCCATGAATCCGGTGCCAGATCCTGCCGCGTTCGCCGCTGAGGTGCGCGAGCCGCACTTGTCGGGCGGGTAGCTGTAGATCAGCCGGTGGTCGTCGGAGGTGAGGACGGCCGTCGAGCTCTGTTCGGCCGGGGTCGCCGCCTCGAAGACACCCGACGACGTCGTGGTGCCGGTCTGCTTGATCGCGTTGAAGGTGCTGGCTGCGTCCGGGGCGTTGTTGAACGCGAGCGGCACCGACATCGTGAGGGCGGCGCCGTTGAGCCGCATCCGCTCCGCGTAGGTCCCGCTGCTGTTCCGGAGGCTCCAGACGATCCTTCCCGGCGGGGTGCCGCCCGACAGCGCGGCGTCGACGGCCACGGCTTGCCCGACAGCCAACTGGTAGTTGGTGCCGTTGTAGGCCCACCATGTGTCATCGCTGATGTTCGTGCCGGACACCACCGTCGACTTCGACCCTGAGGTGCCGAGCGAACGTGTGCGGATCAACTGGTTCGCGCCGCTCGCGCTCGTGTGGTCGAGAACCAAGAGCGGCTCGGCGACGCTGACCCCGTTGAACTCATTCGAGATCCGGATCCCGGCCTTTGGTGCAGTGCCGTCGAGGCTCAGCGCGACGACGTTCCCGATGCTGATCATCCCGGTCGTCGACGACGGGTTCAACACGAGACCCGACATCCCCGACAAGGACGTGATGTCGGCGTTTGCTCCGGCCAGCGCAAGTTGGCGGTCAGTGCCGTTGTACGTGTGCTGCGGGAGTCCACCGGTCTTCGTCCAGAAGGCCGCCAACGACGTCGACCACCCACCGCTCGGAGCCTGAACCGCCGCCTGCACCCTGTTCGTGTACTGGAGCGACCAGACTTCCAGCGGGGTGTAGGTGTTGTTCCCGATCTGGTAGGTCGCGTCAGCCGCCGGCCGGAGCGTGCCTCCAGGCAGGATACACCACCGGTCGGTGGGCGAGGTCGCTCCCGTGCCGGTCGTCGCGAAGTCGATCCGTGTCGGGATCGAGGTGGTGGAGACGGTCCCGTCAGCATGAGCGCGGATCTCCGCCCCGCGCGCGTAGCCGGTCGTCCCGTCGAGCCAGCCGGAGAAGATGAGCCTGCCGAAGATGTCGGTGTCCTGCACGATCGTATGCGACGACGTCGTCCCGCGAGCTCGCGCGAACACGAGATCGGGCTCTACCGTGTTCGAGTGCTGATGCAGGATGCAGGCGGCCCGCGACGCCCCGAAGCTGTTCACCTTCAACGGAGCGGCGTAGGTGACCCCGCCCAGCTTGATGTCGGCCTGCTCGGTGCCCGGCTCACCGATCGCCATCGCCTCGCGGAACACCGTCTTCCGCGACCAGACCAGCGTCCCGGCGTCGTACTCGGTGCCGTCGCTCATGTAGAGGGTCGATGTCGTCGACGCGCCGCCGGGGTTCGACGCCTGCCCGACGAAGGTCACCCAGTCGACGGCCGCCGTCGGCGTGGACCAGGTGAGCGCCCCGCTGCTGTACCCGAGCCACTTTCCGTCGACGGGCGTCAGGGCTCCGAAGCTGGCGACCGTCGTGTTGTAGGCCGCCACGCCGCCGGCCGTGCCGTAGCCGTAGACGGCCGCGGTCACGCCGTTGAAGCCGGCGATCCCCGTGCTGGTGTGGGTGTGACCCGAGTACAGCCAGCCGAGGTTGTTCAGGGCGGCGTGGTTCGTGGTCCCGCCGCCACCACCGGCCAGGACCCAGGAATAGCCCTCGTCCGCCGTAGAGTCCGACTGGATGACGTAGCCGTTGCCGGGAGGCGCCGACATCATGATCCGACGGCGGATCGCGCTGGCGGTGACGTGCAGGGGAACGCTGTAGGTCGGCATCGGGTGCCCTCTCGGCCCCGGTTACCCCGCCGGGAGGGAGACGCTCACCGTGCGCCGAACCCGAGCCGGGTGAACAGGCGGACGGCCGCGCGCGTCAGCCCGAATCCGACCAACGAACCGACCTCGGCGAACACTCCGAGGCAGCCCATCAGAGCACCTTTTCAGGCTTGGCACCCGAACTCGTCAGGGTCACGAACTCCACCCGCTGCTCTGGCTTGTCGTTCGGGTGCATCAGCTTCACGTTCAGGCCGACGTGGTGCAGGACGACCCGGCCGGATGGCGTCGCCTCGGCCATCTTGAGCAGGCTCCGCAGCTCGGCCGCGCTGAGCACCATCCGCCGGTCGGCCGGGTCGTCCGGCCCGCCGATGTACTGGCCGCCGAGCACCGTCCAGCCCTGGACAGGCGACAGGATCGTGTGCGGGACCACGCGGAGAGACAGGGAGTCGAGGGGATCGGGCAAGGGCACCTCCGGCCCGTGCTGTAGCCGCTCCCCTCCCGGCGAGGTGAAGACGGTCAGCCGGCCTCAGCCCGCAGCGCCCGGAGCCTCCAGGCCGACAGCATCGCCTCGGTGCGCGCCTGGCTGACCTCGCGGACGACGTCGTTCCGCACGTTCCGGTCGACGGCCCCGCAGTTGCGCAGGCGCACGAGCGCCGACTTCAACCGGCCCTCAGCGCGAGCCAGCTCGTGCGCGGCGTCGTCGATGGAGATCGGCTCCAGCGTGTACAGCACGGGTTCAAGCAGCGCGTTGTCGGCCTCCTCTCGCGCGATGGCGTCCTGCGCTGCCTTGACCCTGTCGGCGTTCTCGGGGCTCACGACCACCTCCTCGGCGGGGTGTAGCCTCAGCCGGCCGCGCGCTCCGTGGGCCGGATGTTGCTCTCCGTCTCGTGGGCGTTGAGGAGCGAGACGGCCAGGGCGATCTCTTGGATGTCCTCGGTGATCGCCTCCAGGATGGTCCGCCGGTCCCCGCTCTGGACGGCCCGCGATACCCGGACGGAGGCCGCGAGCGGGTCGACGTGGACGGCCTGCGGAGTTTCGAGGTCGGCCTGCTCTTTCCGCAGGGTCTCGTTGAGCTTGCTCCAGGTGTCCATGACCATCTTGAAGTCGGCAGAGCGCGGGTTGATCGTCCCGTCTTTGAGCGCGGTCGACAGCTTCTTGAGGAGCGCGTCACCGATCTCGTCGACCTGCTCGATCTTCGTCTCGATGGACAGCCGACGCCGTCTGTCGCGACGAGCGCGCTCTTCCGCCTGTTTCGCGAGTCGCCGCCTGTCGGGATCGCTGAGCGCTGCGAGCTCGGCATCGAGGGACGCGAAGCGGAGGAACCCGCGCAGATAGACGGCCTTGACCGGCTCCATCCCCAGGGTCTTCTCGTGGACCTTTTGCCAGAACGCCAGGGCGACACGGGCGGCGACGTCCCCCTCTCGGTCGGCGATGGCGATCCGCGCCTCCCAGTCGGGGGCGCTCTTGGTCTTACCCGACAGGTGCCGCGCGAAGGTTTCGTTCCCACCGACACCGAGCGCCCGACAGACGGCAGGGCGGAGGCCGGTCTTACGGAACTTCGGTTGCCCCATCAGCCACAGCATGAGCATGGCGTGGGTGGCGAGGGACTCGCCTTCCCGTAGCTGGAGGGCGAGAACAAGCTCAGGAGATGCGTCGATGTCGTGGATCACGGGCTCTACGGCCTCCCACAGACCACCCCATAGCCCGCCCAGGCTTGGGATGGTTGGGCGGGCCGACACGGAACAGTAGGCGTCCGCCCGTCGGGGTGTCCTGATCGGCTTGGGAGGGGAGCCTGAGACGGCGAAGCCCGCCGCGCCGATCCTTTCGTTCGGACCGACACGAGCGGGCCGGGGACCACCCGGGAGGCTCAACCCTCGCCGACGTCTCCGGCGAGCCACGGAAGCTGAGCGCGGACGATCTCGAACAGGTTTCCGGACTGCACCCGGCCGCTCTCAGGCTCCAAGGTCGACACGCTCCCGTCCTGCCGCGGCACGAGCATCAGCCCGGGCGGGGCGTTGGGGCCGGCGTAGCGGAGGCAGACGCTGGAGGCCTCAACGGCGACCACCTTGAGGCTGGCCGGCTGAGGCCTGAGGACGTCGACGTGGAGGCCGACGACCGGGTTCCTCAGCAGGTAGACGATGGCGTCGATGATGCTCACCAGCCACCGGGATCGGTCGGGTCGGTGGCGGTGTCAGCGTCGGTGTCGGAGGCGACAGGTACGGCCGGCACCGCGGACGGGTCGACGGAGAGGACGGCCAGAGCCTGGACCTCGCCGGGGGAGGTGGTGCCGGCGAGGATGGCGAGGTGCTCGGCATACGGCCCGGTCGGCTCGGGTGCGGGAGGCCTCGTCGCCGGCTTCCACCCGTCCACCACCTCTGCGGTCCAGAGACTCCCGGGAGCCGGCCCCACGATGTTCACCGGAGGCGCCTCGGGAGCGATGAACGGAACCTGCCGACGCATCGACGCCCGCAGGCTCTCGGCCGTCACGAATGACGGGAGGTACTCGGGTTCGTCGTGCGGGACGACGCCGTACAGCCCGCCCTCGTTCGGGCCTTGCCGCACCACGACCTTCGACCACCGCTGACCGAGCGCGTCGGGGTCCTTGGCGATCCAGACCTGGCCGACTTCGATCGGCGTGGACTCCTCCCAGCCGTCACCGACCAGCCCGCCGTCGGGCACGAACCCGGGCGCCTCTGTGTCGGCCGGCTCGGAGCCTGACTCGAACTTGCCGAGGATGGCGCTCACCGGCGTGTCACCGACGGTCCGAGTGTGCGGGATGTGCGCCCCGTCGGCCACGACGAACGCACACCATGTGCCGTCCTCCAGGACCGACAGACGGCGCGTCGGCCCGATGGCGGCCGAGGTCTCACCGGGCAGCGTGGCCGTCGGGCTGACCGGTCCGCCCATCAACTCGGACGGCGCGTCGTAGGTGGCGCGCATCACCTCTTCCATGTGGGTGACGATCTCCTTTTGCAACTTGGACATAGGCTCTCCCTGAACGGAGAGATCCATGTGCCCAGGGTCAACGACCGGCCGTCCTCCGAATGAGATTGCATCGGCCATGTTCTTGCGGTCTTCGCTGCTGAGCACCCCATAGAGGACTCGGTCTAGGGTGTCTTCGTAGGCCGGCCGACGGCCGACGCACTGCTCACAGATGACCGCCGACTCACCGACCGCGACCTGCCGAACGGCACAGCTATGCGAGTGCCCATCGCGTTGTAGAGCCTGGATCTTCTCCTGCTCGTCGACGTCGGGGCCGGCCGGGAGGCTGTCGGGCTCGGCGGTGACGAACGGTCCTTCGATACGGTCAGCGAGGAAGGTACGCGAAGCGTTGCGGTCGAGGTCGAAGGCGTCGAAGAACAGGCCTCGCGAGACGTCTGGATAGAACTCGTTCGTGCCCGTCCAGAACCCTTGCGGGAGCACCCAGCGCCACGCCCTCACCCCGCGGTGGTTCGTGTACCAGAATCCGAACGCGCGACCGCGATCGATCGCAGCGGTCGCTTCGCCGACGTAGTCCTCGATCAGCCCGTCCGGCGGCCCCTCCGCGACTTCATCCAGGCCGCTTCCGGCCAGCGCGTCACCGAAGGCCTGCATCGTCTTCGCCACCGACGCGAAGGTGTGCGCAAGGGCATCCGACTGCTCGTTGGACGTGGTGATTACCTTCGCCAACGCCCGGCCTTCCTGAGCGGCGAGCCGGATCTTGGACTCCAGGTCACCGACACCCGTTGCCAGCGGCCCGAAGTCGCCGACCCGCACCTTCTCCGACCGCGCTTCGTCGCCGAACAGGTACCAGAGGTCGGCGGCCAGCGCCTGGAACCGTCCCTGGCTCCCAGCGTGGCGGGAGCCGAACGCCTGAAAGATGCCGGTCAGTTCGTCTTCACGGGTCGAAGCTGTCGACCATGCCTTCTCCAAGGCAACGGAGAGTGGGTCGGCGATCTGCCCGCCGTCGCACACGTCCACCGCCGACTCTACTTCCTCGCAGCCTCCGCCCTGACACATCCAGAAAGCGATGCGCATCACACCCTCCACGGGCCGCGCTGTCGTGGCGGCCGTCGTGGCGGATGTAGCTGCGCGCCTCAGCGCGGAGGGAACAGCCCGGGCTCGGCCGGCTCGCGTTGGCCGCGACGCTCGCGGAGTTCGCTCAGCAGGTCGACGACGTCGAAGCAGTCTTCGGCGTCCGGGCCGTTGTCCATGCCGCGCTGACGAAACTTCTCGATCAGTTCGCCCAGCCGGCCGTTGTCAGGAGCGGCCACCGGAGCCTCCACGTCGACGGAGACGCGTCGTAGCCGGCTGCATCACGGGCAGCGACAGCGCCCCGGTGCCGATGGCGAGGACGGCGTAGGCGAGCGGGAGGTTGCCGGCCACCGCGAGCCGACAGCCCAGCGTCACCGACGCGGCCGACACTTCGAGGGCGGCGCGGCGAAGGTCGGCGTCACGCTTCACGGCTTCACGCCCTGCGACCGAAGCAGCGCGTCGGCCTGCCGCTTCTTCTTCGCTTGCCGTCGCTCCCACAGTTCCCGGCCCTCGGCATCGTCCGGGCACGGGTCGGGACGGTTCGGCGGTGGAGGTGGCGACCCGAACCGCCGATACTTCCTGCCCGGGAGAGAGCGTCGGCCGCCGTTGCCCTCCAGCCGGCTTTGTGTCGGCGTCGACGTCTGGAGCTTCACGCCGGCCGACGGCTTCACCGGGACGGGTGCGACGCTCTCAGGGATCGACGCGGCCAGAGAGCCGACCGCGAGCGCGGCGAGCAGGTGCCTCACGCTCCACCTCGACGCGTCCAGGCCGGGTGAACGGCGACCACCACGCCGGAGAGGAAGACGGCTACCGCCGCCCACCGCTCGCCCGGGGACAGCGGGAACAGGACGGCCACGGCGTGCACGAGGACGACCACACCGACGTTGACGCACAGGGACGCCACCGCCCGGTTGATGTCCGGCAGGAGTTCAAGCAGCAGACGCAAGGGAACCTCCGGCAGCCGTGTAGCCGCCGGCCCGGTCAGGGCTTGTCGAACAGCCCGGGAGCGGCCGGCTTGGCGTCTCCAGCCGGCCGCCGACGCACAGCCGTCCCGCTGGTCGGTCGGGGTCGCGCGTCGGGCTCTGGCCGGCGTGTCGGCGTCGTCGTGGTCGTCGTGGCCGGTGAGGGACCGCCGAACGTCATCCCGTCCACCTTCTGCTCGAACGCACGAGCGGCCTGGAGCTGGCCGACAGCCTCGTGCAGCGCCCTCTCCCCGGCGAGGTGTTCCTGGAAGGTGGCGGCCGGGTTCGCTTCGAGCGCGATCGAGCCGGTCACCGCCTCGGCCACCGCCTTGTGGGCGCGGACGATGTGCTTGCCGGCCGCGACGTAACTCGGGAACCCGATCCCGTTGACCTTGGCTCGCATCGCCGCGCGGCGGGCGCTGTCCAGTTCGGCGTCGAGCAGCTGGAAGATCATCCGCGCTCGCGCCTCCCGACCCAGGCCGGCGAACGGGTTCCCGCCCTCGTCGGCCATCACCGCACCCCGCGACGGAACGCCGGCTTGCCGGTGAGGATCAGCCGATGGACGTTGCCGGGCTTCGGGAACTTCCACCGCTCGTCGTAGGCGCGGATCGCCTCTCGCCACCCGCGCGGGAACAGCCAGCGGTGGGCGTCGCTCCACGTCACCGGCGCGCTCACGATATTGACCGTGCCCTCCTTGTCGCCCGGGAGGATGATCGAAAGCCTCGGCGCCTTCGTGTCGCCGTTCGACCAGAGCGATCCGACGTAGAGGCCGGTCGGGAGGCTCAACGTGCGAACGCTGATCCGCTCCCACAGCCAGTAGTCGATGCAGACCCGCTTCACGGCCACCTCCTCAACGCTCAACGGACCCGACCAACTACCGGCCCCACCCGTCCGGCAGGCGCTCGATGCACGCCGCCTGGACCTCCGGCGTCGGCCGCCACAGGGACAGCCGGCCGGACGCGCGGACGGGCTCTCGGAGCGCCACTCTGTCGCAGAGCACCCAGGCAAGCGGGCCGGCCCACCATTCCTCCTGACCTTCGGGCAGGTCGTCCACGCGGTCGCGGACGCTGTAGACGACCGCTGCGCCGATGATCGCCCCGCAGGTCAGGCCCCATGCCGGCGAGGAGAAGCGGACGGCATCGCTCCACACTCCCCAGCTATGGAGGGCGGGCGTCGGACGGTCGAGAGAGGCGCGGTCCGGCTTCGCGCTGGCGTGGATCCAGATCGCGAACGGGCCGTCCTTCAACTGGAAGGGCCGCCACGTCCGGTTCTCGATCCGCTTCGGGCCGTGGACGATGGCACCCGCCCACGGCTGCATGATGCTGAGCGCGTGTGTCGGCTTCACCGGTCGTCTCCCGACCCGCCGAGCACCCCGCGCTCCTGACGGCTCGCCAGCTTCGCGATGTTCGCCTCGGCCACCTCGTCCAGGCTGACACCGAGGTCGTAGGCGACGGCCGCGACGTACCAGAGGACGTCACCGAGTTCGTGGATCAGCTTCTGACGGCGCTCCTCTCGCAGCGTGCCGCCGTCGTCCCGCATGAACTTCTTGACCTGCTCGGCGACCTCGCCGGCCTCACCGGCCAGCCCCATCGCGGAGTAGATCAGCCCCGTCGGCTGGCCGCCCTGGAGCGCGACCTTCGGGTAGACGGCCGTCCGGCTCGCGGCGTCGGCGTACTCGGCGAGCGAGTAGGAGGCGGCGAGGCCGGTCCACAGGTCGGCGCCGAGGTCGGAGAACACGTCTTCGGCAAGTTCGTGGATCGCCTGTTGCCGGATGTGGTCGCGACCCACCGAGATCCACGCGTCGTCACGAAGCGAATGGCCGGGGCCGGTCACCCGCGCTCGGCCTGAGACGATCTTTCCGTCGTCGTCCACGTCCACCTCGAACCGCACCAGCACAGAGGCTCGTTCCATGAGCACCCTCCTCGGCGAGGTGTAGCCGCGCGAACACGGGCACCTCGCCGGAGGGACCTCAGCGCGCCAGCAGCCCGACGAGAGCCACGAGCGCGTGCGTGAACACGCCGACACCGCCCAGCCAGATCCCCGCGGCCAGCACACGGCCCCATCCCGTCTCCAGCGAGCCCAGGCCGCGGGGCACCGGCGGGGCCAACACCAGCAGCAGGCTCGGCCGGGGCCGGTCTTCGGTCCCGATGTCGACGGTCACCGAAGAGATCACCGTCCACCCGTCGCGGATCAGCCGGTTGAGCTTCGGATCGTCCACCGCGCGTTCCATGTCCCGCGCGTCGAGCACCATCGTCGTACAGCGTTCCATCGTCGTCACTCCTCAGGAGGGCTTGACCGGCCGGCGACGGATCGCCATCCCGGTCGTGGGTGTCGCCAACCGGCCGGCCGGCGTGGACTGGTCCAGCGTGGTCACGTCCTCCGGCAGCAGCGAGCCCGCCAGCGCCCGGCGGACGGCGGCGGCGGTGCGCACCACCGGGAACGGCGGGAGGGCGGCCCGGAGCTTGCCCCAGGCGCCGCCGTTGTTGAGGATCCGCGTGTCGAGGAGCGCCACCACGCCCCGGTCGGTCGCGCATCGGATCAGCCGGCCGGCACCCTGCGCCAGCGCCATCGCGGCCTGAGGGACCGTCCTGAGCATGTAGGCGCTGTCCTTGCCGCCCATCTGCTCCACGATCCACGCGCCGACGGCTTCCTCGACGGGATCGCCGACTCCACCGAACGGGATCTTGTCGATGATGACCAGCCGGCACGCCTGCCCCTGGACGTCAACGCCCTCGAAGAACGACCGGCTCCCGACCAGCACGCCGTCCACGTCGGACGCAAACCACCGAAGCAGCTCGGTCCGGCCGGCGTCGCCCTGCTCTCGGACGGTCAGGTTCGGGAGACGCTCGCGGAGCGCACGGGCGTAGGCCTTCTTCTGCACGTTGCTGGTCGCCAGCACCAGCGCCCCGCCACCGGAGGCCGCGACCAGGTCCACGACGCGCTCGACGGCGGCCGACGGCCACTCGGGGTCCTTCGGATCCGGCATCAGCGGGACGGCCAGCGCGCCGAGTTCGTGCAGCGGGTAGGGCGACGGCAACCGGAGTTCGGCCTTCGGCGGCGCCGAGGTCGTGAAGCCGAGCATCGGCCTCAGCCCGTCGAAGTCCGGCAGGGTCGCGGAGGTGATCACCGCCTGCGGGTAGTTGTCGCCGAGGGCCAGGCACTTCGCCGCCACGTCGGCCGGCGCGCCCACGACGTCGGGCAGCTCGTAGTCCCGGCGCTTCGGGTCGAATGGGGCCGGCTCGCAGAACCAAGCCCAGATCTCCCCGAAGCTCTCATCCCCGACGTGGTTGGCGAGGGCCGCGAACTTCTCCGACAGGTTCAGGTACGCGTTCACGCCCCTCGCGATCCGGTCCATCTCCTGCCCGCCGCTCTTGGGCGCGTAGAACCGACCGTTCATCTTCGCGAGCAGGCCGGCGCCACGGGCGGCCACGTTGATCCGCGCGTTCAGGATGTGGAAGCGGCGGACGTCGGCCTGCATCGCGTCGGAGATGTCGGGGATCACCTTGGCGTCGCGCGTCCGCTCGTCCATCCGGGCGGCCCGCGCGCTGGTCGTCAGCAGCCGGATCACCGCGTCGGCGATGGACTGCCCCACGCCGGGCTCGTCGAGCAGCTGATCGAGGTGGGTCGACTTCATCCAGAACCGCGCGACGCCAGGGCCGATCCGAAGCTCGGCCGCCTTCCGCAACGCCTCCTCGAACTTGTGGGCCTCGTCCACCGCCAGCGTGTGGGCCGGCCCCATCGACGCGAGCGCGAGGTAGTGGTGGTTCGCCACCACGACGTGCGCGATGTCCGCCCCGCGCTTCGCCAGCGCCCAGTGACACTGCTTGAACAGCGAGCACTTCGGGCCGGCGCACGAGTCCGAGGTGGTCGACACCTGCGCCCAGGCGGCCGGAGAAACCTCGAAGGTCAGATCTTCCTTGTCGCCGGTGCAGTTCTCGTCCATCGACCAGTGGACCAACGACGCGACGTCACGGTTTGCGACCTCGCCGCCCAGCGCCATCATGTTCTTCTTGCACAGGTAGTTGCTGACCGACTTCATCATCGCCGACCGGACGACGAACCCGAGCATCGCGCCCAGGTTCGGGATGTCCTTGCGGATCAGCTGCGCTTGGAGCGCGATCCCCGCCGTCGACACGATGAGCTTCGGGGCCGGCGGCTTCCGACCGTTCGGGAGCGTCGGCTGGAGCGGACGCAGGGCCTCGGCCCGCACCGACGCCAGCAGCCCGGGGACCAGGTACGCCAGCCCCTTGCCGACGCCGCACGGCGCCTCGACGATGGACCACTCACGCTGGCTGGGCTGGTCGCCGGTACGGAACGCCTCGAGGCCGGCGTCGGCGCGGCGGGCGACCTCCAGGCTCATGACCCGCTGGCTGTCCCGGACCTCCCAGCCGGCCTGAGCGATCGGACCCGTCGGGCCGTAGAACATCTCCGTCAGCGCGTAGATGGACTGGCCGTCGATGTCGTAGGCCAGCGCGGCCAGGCTGCCCGGGACGATGTCCGCCGGCGGCGTCGGCTGCTCGTCGTCTTCCTCCTCCGGCGCGGTGCCGAACAGGCCGGGCTGCGTCGCCTCGCTGGTCGGACGCGGACCGGCCGGCAGGGCCTCAGGGTCGAAGCCCGGATCGTCGGGGTCCGTATACGGGATCTCTTGGTCGCCCATGGCGGCTACCTCCTCAGGCGAGGGTGTAGCCGCCGGCGAGGATCAACCGTCGGTGCCCGTCTCGGCCTCGCCGGCGCTCTCCTCGAGCTGCAGCGCGATGGCGGCCTGCACGACCGCGTCGGTGATCTGCTCTACCGCGTTGCCGGCCCCGTCCTGCTCGGGGGACTCGTTCGCGTCCGCGAGGCCGAGCACCAGCCACTTCCACGAAGGCGTGATGTCGTGAGAGCGGCACTGCTTGATGTAGGCCTTGATGCCCGCCGACGTCGGCGCCTTGTCGGCCGGCTGGACCGGCATCGCGCTGACGAGGTCGAAGGGCTTCACCTCGAAGGACCGGCCGTCGAGGTCCTCGACGATGATGTCGGTCACCTTGCCGTCGGTGCCGACGCTGTCGACCAGCCGGCCCCAGAACTCTCCGAACGTCGCCTTCGCGCACACGACGTCGCCGATGTCGTAGGCCACCTGCTCGTGGTCCTCGGCAACGGCGCGCGGGAACGGGAGGACGCCCTGCGCCATCCCGAAGCTGAACGACACCACCTTCCGGTGGTTGCGAGCGAGATCGGCCGCGCGTTGAGCCGTCTGGCCGCCCCACTCGACGTCAACGACGGCCGCGACCTCCTTGCGGGAGGCACGGAGCGAGATCGACTTGATCTGCGCGGCGCCCGCGATGATCTCGTCCGCGCCGTTGGTGGTGGTCAGCGCGACCCGGCAGGCGTTGAGGCTCGGCGTGCGGACGGCCTGCGCGAACTTCTCCACGTCGTCTTCGCTGGCCATCTGGACGCGGTCGAAGATCTGGACCGCGCCGGGGAGGATGGGCGCGAGGCGGGCGGCGTCGGCCGGCGTGGTGATCGGGAACACCATCTTCACGGTGTAAAGCAACGTCTCTTCGGTGCCGCCGTCCGATTTGAAGGCGACGCTCTGGATCTTGCCGTCGGCGGTCGAACCGTCGAGGGCGCGGAAGTCAGGGATACTCATGGGTTCACCTCGGGATCAGACAGGATTCTTGGTGTAGTGGGGAGACAACTTGCCGTCCTGTCCGCTCGGCGTATCGTCCCAGGAGTCAGCGTACAGGGTGGCCGCCGGGTCAAACGCCATGACGACGGTTGCACCTGACGTACCGAACTCAGAGCGGACCTTATCGAAGTGGACGGCCGTCGCCGGCCACGTCCGCGCGTTGGCCTTGCTCTCCTTCTCCAGCGGGAGAGCTTCGATGATGATCACGTCGTCGGCGTCCTGTCGGATGGCCGACGAGCCCTTCAGGTCGCGGGCGGTGATCCGCCGGGGCTTCCCGTGGACCGTCTCCCGCGGGATGTTGCTCGGGTGGGCGATGAGGAAGATCGTGATGTCGAGCTCCTTGGCGGTGAGGGTCATGGCCCGGATCACCGCGTCGGTGGCGCGCCGCTCGTCCTGCGCGTCGGGGTCGACGAGGAAGCCGAGATGGTCGACCATCGCCACCCGGACGCCGTACCGCCGGGCCGCGTACCTCAGCGACTCGATGGTCTGCGTCGGCGTCAGGTGCCCGTAGTGGTTGAGGATGTAGAGCGGCCGCTCGCCGATCTTCTCGATCATCTCCCGGCGCTCGTCCGGGGTGAGCTTGGTGAAGTCGCCTTGGAGCGCGGCGCACTTGTCGGGGTGCTTGCGTCCGAGCTCGAGCCTCAACAGCTTCTGGACGGTGCCGATCGGCCTCTGCTCGAAGCTGGTCAGCAGGGTCGGGACACCTCGCCGGGAGAGGGTGTCCAGCAGCCAGGTCGCCCACGTCGTCTTCCCCTGGCCGCTCTCGCCGGACACGACGATCACGCCCGGCCGGACGCCGCCCCAAGCCGAGTCGAGCAGCTGAGACCCGGTGCTGAGGCCGCGGACCTTCGACGGGTTGGAGATCAGCATCTCCAGCTCGTCGACGTACTCGGTGGCCTTCATCAAATCGACGCCGACGCTGGACTTCGCCCCGTCGATCACCCGGTCCATCACCCGCCGGCTCACGTCCGCGACGAGGCAGGCGTTGGCGTCCTTCTCGGGGAGCTCGGCGCGCGCGCACCGGTACCGGCCGAGCTTCTCCACGAGGCTCGTCCAGCCCTTCTCTCCCGCGTCGTCCGCGTCGTACATCCCGACGAAGCCGGCGTAGGGTTCCAGGGCGTCCAGCCACTTGTCGTCCCAGGTGCCGGCCCCGGCCGAGCCGGAGACGACGCCGGCCGTGAAGCCGTAGGAGTGGAGCGCCACCACGTCCAGTTCGCCCTCGGTGATCATGATCCAGGTGCCGAGGTCGTTCGGCAGCTTGTCGACGCCGAACAGCGGGAGCGGCCGGCCCTTGGTCACTCGGTACGACTTGCACTTCTTGCAGCCGAGCGGGTCGGAGCAGTGCGCGCACGTCCCCACCACCGGGATCGTCCGGTATCGGACGTTCACGCACCGCTCGTGGTCGTCGACCAACGGGATCGTCAGCCAGGGCCGGCCGTCGTGCCCCTGCGCGTTGGTGACCGGCCGGCCGTCGGCGTCGACGTACAGGCCGAGCCCGAAGGCGCGGATCGACGCCTCCGCCAGCTTCCTGACCTTCATCAGGTAGTCGCGGGCGATGCCGGCCTCTGGGGTGTCCGCCCACAGAGCGCGCTCGCACCGCTCGGCGACGTCCTCACCCCAGCCGAACATCCCGCCGGACGGTGGGGCGTCCTCCTCCGGCGAGGTCGCGGGGTCCGCCTTGGCGGTGCCGCCCATCGCGATCTTCCTTCGACCTCCGCCCATCATGCTCTGGATGGCCGACCCTACGCTCTGAACATTGTGCGCCGGCTTGCGGTCGGGAGCGGCCGCGTCGACCTCCAGGAGCCCGAAGCCGACGGCCGCTTCCCGCAGCGCGTCCCAATCGGAGGACGACAGGCCCGAACAGCCCCGACCGAGCCGGTTGTAGGCGAGCATGTCCAGGCCGTCACCCTTGGCGCCGCACCGGTGGCACGTCCAGGCGCGCCGATCTCCCGTCAGCCCGACCGGCCCACGGCGATCTCCTTCGCTCCGCTTGTCCGCCCGACAGGCGGGGCACGGCGTGTACGACCCGCCCATCCGGCCGGACATCCCGATCCGGTCGGCGACAGAGGCGGCCGAGTTGTCTCGCTTGAACACGTCGATCCAGTTCAAGCCTCACCACCCGCGACGGGCCGCCGGCGGATCGCCATGCCGCTCAACGGAGCGCCGCGGAGCCGCGCCACGACGTCGGCCAGGGACCGCTCTGCGGGCTCGCTCGCCGCGGCAAGGCTCCACAGCGGCATCAGGTCGTCGGCCGGCCACGACAGCGCTGCGCAGGCCGCGTCGAAGCCGCCCGACAGGAGCGGCGCGATCCGCTCTCGGCTGAACCAGAGCGCCGCCGCCTCGCAGCGCGCGTCGAGCTTGCTGGCGACCAGCAGGTTGTCGAGATCAAGCCAGCCCTCGGGACGGGACCGGGGATGATCGCCTCGCAGGAACCGGGCGCCCTCGTCGTCGGACGACCACACCCACTCGAACATCACGACGAGGTCGACCCGTCCCCGAGAGCCGATGGCCTGCCCGATCTTCCTCTTCCGCTCTTCGGAGAGCCGACAGAGGGCCGGGACCTTCTGGCGACGGCGCCAGTCGTTGTAGACCGCTTCGATGTCCGCTTCGGACGCGGTCGCTCTTTTCCGAGCCACAG
>Ga0315903_10001422_pt1 | contig 36297 bp, 65 predicted proteins | sample LakEriMetagenome_7_FD_203524 | JGI IMG/M metagenome (GOLD analysis project Ga0315903, IMG submission 203524) | Freshwater fungal communities from buoy surface, Lake Erie, Ohio, United States - Buoy 2 MA119 | ecosystem: Environmental > Aquatic > Freshwater > Lake | place: USA: Lake Erie, Ohio...
TCAAGATTCCAATCAGCGAGCAGTTCGCTCCACAACGCATCGTTAGGCTCAACTTCAAGTGCGCCGGTAGTTATCTGCCCTTCGCTGCCATCCCAAGCGATACCGGATTCCCACCCCGCCGGAGCGGGAGTCGCTTTGCGATCCGATCGTCGTAGCGCAGCGTCGAGCGCATCAGGGTCTTGACCGGGAATAGAGATTGCGTCGTCATACGAACCGGTCACGTGTACGCCTCATCAGGGCAAGAACATGAACGCCGTCGATGCCGACCAAGAGAGTCGGGGCGCAAGGAAATGCCAAGCGTTTCCTTGACGGCAGCAATGATCGGGGCGTGATTTAGAGTATCAACGGGAAGGTTGATGTAACCGACGAGCCGGGTGCGGTATTCACCGGGATCAAGTTCAAGCACTACTCGACCAACCGAGCATCCTCGTGAATACCATTGATTGCGATGCCCTTCGATGAGTGAGGCGAGAGCGTCGGCGTCCGGAGTTGGTGGTTTCGTCATGAGATCTATTCTTACCGAAGTAATGATCTCACCGGGGTGATAGTCACCTGACAGCGCCAACCTGCGTAACCGTCAGGATCACGGATGGGACAGCCGGTCTCGTTGGAGAACTGCTGGTCCCTTCGGATTTCAGCCGCATCGACGCATCGGGAGAGGACCACATGAGTTGAACGTATTGACCAGCGGTGAACGTGTAAACGAAGTTCCATGCTGCAATGACTCGCTCATTGCTCCCTCGAAGGGTGAGGTCAGTCGCCGACCTCGGGACATCCGCTCCATCTGTCCGCAACCAAATCGTCACATCGTCAGGGCCGGCATCGGTCTTGTCGAGTTGCGCTGAGAACTGGACGTTGTATGTGCCGGGATTAGCGATCACGATCCGACTTGTCGGCGAGCCGACAGACACCCCGAACGATTCTTCGGTGGTATTGAAGGTCATGGCGGTGGCGGTGTTGGCCGTGATCGTCTGAGTCGTTGAGTCAGAGAACACTCCGTAGTACCCGAAAGCAAAGCCGGTTTCGAGAGCATCGGTGGCGCTCTGCCAGTTGCCTTTGTCGGAGTTCTTGAAGAACTGCCGATCATCAAACGCCATGAGAATCTCCGCCGGTAGTCACTACGATGATGGGTTCTTCGTTGATGCCCGTTTCTTGACGGGCTTCTTTGCCGGCGTTGCCTTTACGGGCTCGACGACGGCTTGATCCTCAACGGGGATTGCTACGAGATAGCCACGATCAACGAGTTGAAACGCGTTACGCCATTCCGTAACGTCAACGATCTCGCCGGGATTCATGCGAACCCCATCAGCGTCGAACGGACGACGAACTCGATGAGGGCCTACGGGTGCAACGGCCACTAGGACACTCCTTGTAAACAGACGAATCTCCCGCCTACGCCGAGGGGATGGCAGCGTAGGCGGGAGAGAATGTCAGGGTCAGGCTACGGCAGTACCGAAGAAGAACCCAAGGTCAGGTGCGGTCACCTTGTTGGCGAATGCAAGTTCGCCTTCAACGCGATCAGCCTTGAGGAACTCCATGCGGATGCGGCTAACGCCGATCGTTGCGCCAAGCCCACCGGAAACTCCACGCCATGCGAACGTGTAGCCAGCAGACGGAGTCATGAGGCCGGGGTTCGGTGCGGAGTAGGTAAGAAGGGCAGACTTGCCGGTGTTGAACGCGTAAGCGGCGGTTGCGCCTTCAGCGTTGGTTGCACGAACCGACGACGACACAAGGACACGCTCAACATCGAACAGGCGAGCCATGATGTCAGTTGTGATGACGTTCGAGGACGTGTACTTGATACGGTCGACAAGGTCCGGGTGGTTACGCAACTTGCGGTACACCTGATAACCGAGGACGAGCGTGTTCGGCATAAAGCCGGTGGTGCCGAGAACGGTTTCCTTGCCGGCTTCGATGTCCTCAATGGGATCGGAGTTGGCGTAGTCGCTCCACTGCTTGAACTCGTTCGTCGAGGGGGTACCAGCAACGCCGGCCCAATCGGTTCCCCAAACGCCAGTCGTGATGAAGTCAGAAACAAACTGAACTTCTTGACGAAGAAGGAGTCGGGAGGTGACGAATTCGGTCGCTTCACGATCCGGGACGAGCGGCGTGTCGCTGTTCGCACGGGTCTGATCGCCAACGTCCTTGTGGAAAGCCCACACGTCAGCGTTGTATGACGAGGTTGTCAGGTTGTAACCGGAGCCGGCGGACTCGGTTGCGTCTGCTCGACGCTGAGCCTCGTCACGGAACCAATCGTTCTTCGTGTAGACAAAGAACTTGTCTGACTTCTTGTCGACGGGGATCACCGGGAAAATCTTGTTCGCGATGAAGTTCTCTTGCGCCTGAAGATAAGCGATTGAGATGTTCGTCAACGGAGCGTCGACGTGAACCTGATTCAAGTTTGGCTGTGGCATTAGTCAGTCTCCGATCACGCAGCGCGACTTGGCGCAGCGCAGTTGACGATTGCGGACATGATGTCGCCCGATGCAGCACTCGAAAGTGGCGAGGCAACAACATACTTGGTGGTATCGGTGCCGGCGGCAAGCGGAGTTGCGGTGCCGGTCGAGGTTGTACCGAGCAAGAAATGAGTCCCTTGCGTGATGGTTGCACCAGCCTTCAATTTGGTGCCACCTACCACAAGGATTTCGGCTTCCTGTCCGGAGGTCGGTGCGTTCTGAAGAACACCAATCGGGATGTCAGTTGCTGCTGCAACGGCGACGACCTGATTGCTGGAGTTCTGCTTCACGAATGTGTACTGGAGCGCCGAAAGATCAGCGCCAGCGACGCGAGTGATCTTGACGGCGTATGCGGAGATTTCGTATGCCATGTTCAGGCACCCTTCTCGGTGAGGTGACGGAGATACAGTTCAGGGTTCTGCTCGGCGACCTTTACGAACGCCTGCTCGAACGTGGGTGAAATGCCGGCTTCAAGAGCCGACTTCGCTAGACCTTCCAGCGTCTCGTAGGCATCGCTACCTTCGGGACGACCGGCCTTGCCGATCTCAGCGAAAATGCCAGCGCTTTCAGCCTGCGCGTTAGCGGCGGAAAGCACCGTCTCGACGGCACCGGCAAGGTCCGAATCAATGTCTGCGACCTTACGCAGCATCGGTCCAACCTCAGCGGCATCGATTGAAAGTGAAGTCCACTCGGCAGCCTTAGCGATAGCGGCCTCGTCGGCGCGTGCTGCACGCTCCTTGCGGAGTTCGTCTTCGGTTGCTGCTGCCTTGGCAAGTGCTTCAGTAACAGCGGCCTTCTGATCGTCGAACATCTTGCGAAGCGATTCGGGAACGGACTTCATCAGTTCGTCCTCGACATCTTCGACAGCAGGTTCGGTTTCAGCGTTGGCGTGGAGTGCCGCTTCAAGTTCGGCAATGCGCTCGTTCGCCTTGGCGAGTTCTTCGGCCAGCGTGTTGTCGACCTCAACCTCAATGGTTTCTTCAGGCATTGATGCCTCCGTGTTGTCGGGGTGGCCAGTAGCGGCCTTGATTGCGTCGAGGATTTCTTTTGCGTCGTTGGAGTCGGTCGCCTTCATGACCATCCATCCCTCACGAAGATGGGCTGGGTGGTCAACGCCGGATGTTTCCTCAATCGTCATACTTACGAGTTTGGGCATCTTCACTCCTACAGCAGAGAACGAGCCGCCGGCGACGTTGCGGTTGCAACGCGAGACGACCCGGAGTCTCGACGACTGAAAGAGTATCAGCGACGAAACCTACGTCAAGCAATGGCATAGCGATCTAGATAATCGCGTTAGGACCTCTACGAGTTCTCAAAGAACTTGCGCATATCGTTTACCTTGAACCAATCGCACCAAGGTCCACCACCGGGAACCGATTGCCACGATCCCCACAGTTCGCCATACGCTGCGAGTTGCACGACGAGGCGACCGTCTGCGGCTTGCTCAGCGAGCAGGTTCGAGCCGGAGATACCACCACGGAGTTCAACCCACGGGCCAATAGGTCCCTTCGGTGTTCCTGACCAGCAGCCAACAACTTGACCGCCTTCAGTCAAAGCGATGTATTCATCGCGTCCATCAACATTCTTGAAATGAAACATGGTCTTATCTTTCGTTGTGCTGGGGCTTGGGGTTGGGGCGATTGCATATGGTGGTCGAGCGATCTCAGCCATGCCGCCACCATCAAACGGGAACCAAAGGTCTTTCACGCGTGACCCGTTGACATTGCCGTTTCTTGTCCACGCCCCGGATTCGGTCAATCCGATAATCATGGCGACGTGGTCGTATCCGCCCGGAGTTGATCCCCATTCAAACGCGACAAGATCGCCCGGTAGAGCGGTACGGACATTGTACGAGTTGCGGCCTTGCGCTCGATAGTCATCGAAACACGCAGACACCCACGCATAACGAGTCGGGATGCCGCATGAGGAAAGCGCCATGCTTTGGAACGCCATACACCAAGCAGTTCCCCGGCTAAGGGGATACCAAGCCCAAGTCTCGTCGCCACCTTGATTGAGGCGAGCGCCTTCAAATGCAAGTACCTCGTCGGCGGTAGTCATGCTTCTACGCCTTCGAGGTTGGGGTGGGGCTCGCCGGGTGGCGGATCAAAGTGTGGGATTAGGCCGGCAGCGTCAGGGTTCGGAATCGCATCGGTGTCGGCGTAATCAACTTCGGGTGATGGTTGATCGGTCATGCAGCGAATGTATCACCATCAACGATTCAGTAAACGGAGAAGATGTACCACGCCCATGTACCACTAAGAATCAAGATGGCGATAACGCTGACAAGTACCCAAAGGTTCTCAGTGTTCACGTTGCGAATCCTAGCCAACTTGCTGCTCTAGTTCTTCGTCGAGCCACCAATGCGGACCCCATAGTTCCGCCGGGTGATGACCGATAATGACGGCGGCCCGGTCTGCCCGTTCGACGGGAACGCCTTCGGCTCGCCATCTACGCAAAGTGCGTGGGCCGATGTGAAGGGTTTCGCAGATTTCCTTTTCCTTCACGCACATCTTCGAGTTTTCGCACCCGGAGCAATACCGGCAACCCCCGTCGATGTGGATAGGCCGTCCGGTGATGGCAACGATCTTGTCTAGGAGCGGTTGCGCTGACAGTCGTGCGTTTGAGGTCATGGCGCTGTTTGTGCTGCTTCGATGAGGGCATCGAGCAGGACGATCGTGGTGCCTAGTGTGTCAATCGTTTCTTGCCGTACGTTCGGGTCAAGTGTTCCGCCGGCGGTGTCGTCCGTTAGAAGCCGAGCAAGTCTGTCTTGGCAGGCTCGACGAACTACGCGTAGAGAGAAAGGTGAAAGTTCAAGATTCATTGTTATCCCCGTCTGTCAGTCTTCGTCCATAAACGAAACGTTGAGTGCTTCAATGAGATCATAGACAATCCAGCACAGCACCTTGCGCGCCATGTCCGTTAGCGTCTCGCCCTTCTCGGCGGCACCTTCAATGCCCATCTCTGCTGCGTACTGATAAGCGCAAAGATCGGTGAAGACTCGCCAAACTTCATAATCAGAAACAGGCACGGTCGTCGAGGCTACGTCCCTCATTAGGTAACTGAAGTCGTCGTAGTCGTGACGGGTTTCTTCCCAAGTCTCGGCGATGTGGATTAGGAACTCTGCGCCGGGGCTTGTGTGGCCGTCGGGTTCGGCGATGTGCTCGACGAGTCGTTTGAGAATGAACGCCTTCTTGAGTTCGTCTTTCGTAAGTGTGCTCATAGTGTTGCTCCTTGTGGTGGTCGGCGGTGTAGCCGAAGGGTGGTAGAACGCTAGCGCGTGCGGCTAGCGGCGTTGCGGTGGTTCTACGATTCGGTCGTCGAGCGAGCGCCGGCGATTAGGCGTTCGATGCCGGCCCAGTATTCGCCCTCTAGGGCTACGAGCCATTCCGGGGCCGGTACTACCGGCGGATAGGTTCTAGGACGCCTGAGGGCTACTGAGGGCTGCGTAGCGCCGGGGTTCGTAAGGTCGGGGCCGGCGCTAGCCGCTACACCATCCGGGCGCACGAAACGACCTCCGGGTTGGCGACCATTACGTCATGTGGATTGATGTCCTCGACCGGGACTCCGCAACAACCGGTCCATTCGTCATCGCCCATGAACACAAGCAAATGTGTCGTTGGAATTGAAAGTAGATTGCGGTCGATTCGTTCATGCCGGGAACCGACCTGCACTTTCGCAACCTTCGAGTGCGGATGGATGTAGAGCAGGATTCCAACACGACCGTCCGGCATTCGAACTACTCGACGATGACGGGCATCGGTGGGGCGAGGCTTGCGGGTCGCCGGCATCACGTCGCCTTTAGCGTGGCAGCGCTGATTGCTCCAACCGCTACGCCGACGGCTAGCCCTACCGCTAGACCGAACGCAACAGCGACGGCCGCTGTAGTGCAACTGACGAGGATCAGTAGGAAGCGGGCTTGCCTTCGCCCGGTCACGACAGGAACCTTCCGGGTGCGAGGTCGTCGAGCGTGTCAAGGAACTCGTCTTCGGCGAGGCCGGGTGGGAACTGTTCGAAGTCGGATAGAACCCAGTCGCCGGCATCGTTGCCGATGAGATGACGTTGCGATGGATGTCGTTTGTCTGCTTTGCGTTCGACCGCAGTCAATCCGGTTTCGGGGTCATAGGCGAAACGCCAATGCCGATAGGTGAAGATCACATGCCCTCCTTTATGACGGCACGGACGGCGGCGATGATGACGGCCGCTGAGAATCCGCAGATAAGGATTTGGCTGCCACGGGTAATGAGCCAAGTCGTCATGCTCGCTCCATTCCACGGGCTCGACCACAGCGTTCATGGCAGATAACGGATTCGAAGTCGGCGTAACGGTCGGCGTAATGAAACATGTCTGCCTCCGGGATGCCGTCGGTGAACTCTTTGCCGCAGATTTCGCAGCAGGAGTCGTCGGAAGTCCAATACTTCTTGAACGGGTGATCGGTGGTGATACGGACTGCGGTAGTCATGCTGCTGCTCCTTCGTTGTGGTGGTTAGTGATGAAATAGCGTGCGTCTCGTAACGTGTTGAACGTGTCGCCGGTGGAGATTAGTTCTACATCGCCATGCTCTTCGTCGAGTTCGTAGCGTGCGAGATTCCAGTAGGGACGACCTTCGCTGTCCTCCTGTACCGACACTACGAGCGTTCCGCACACCGGATCGCCGGTCGTGGTTTCGTACCACCCGGCTCGAACCTTGTGTAGCCGAACCATACTCGGCGACCTACGGGCTCGACGAGCGGGTGGGACATACACGCGCACGTTCGATGTTAGGTAGTAGGCACGGTCGTAGGTGTTGACTCCCCCGTCGTGAGTGAGGGAGTAAGTCACCATGACCTTGTGTTGCAGATAAGGAGTCACAGCGACGACTTCGGCACCGAGCCAACACTTCCTGAAGTCGCTGCTGCGGTCGACTTTGATCATGCCGACAGTCAAATCCGCTGCTTGAATTGTTTGCACCTCGTCGAGGTTTACCGTCTTCATGAGTTTGCTTCTTTCCGGTAGCGACGCGCCTTGCGAATGATGAACTCAATCGCCGGCGAGTCAATCTTTGATCCGAGGTCGATGCCGGCCCAACTCTCTAGCCGGTCAATGAAGTCGAATCGGTTGATCGGCTCGTCGAGGTAATACCCCTCAACGATTCCGTATGCGTGTTCAAGGATTTCGTCGGTGACATCTTCCTTGGAGGTGACTTCGATCGGGGCGCTCATCACAGGGCCACCGTTGAGACGAGCGCCGTGCGGCGACCTCGAACAGTGCGGAACGTGATCGCCCATTCGGTTTCGTCGACCGGGGCCGGCGGAGCGAGTTTGTCTCGCAGTCCCTTCATCGATCGAATGTGCTGGGCTCCGGAGCGGCGACACTCGTCGGGACCATCTTCCATCTGATCGGTCCATCGGTTGATGATGTCGTCGATGTCGTCGAGTGCATCGGTCATCGATGAGATGTGGAGGTAGGTGGACTTGCCTTCGGTGGTGATCGTTCCCCAAACCGGGAGTCGATCCGGGTCGCCGTTGGTTTCGTTGATCTCGTTCTGATCTTCGTTTACTTCGAGCCGGTACTGGATTTCGTTGGCTTGGAGTTTCGTGATCTTGATTTTGATTTCGTTGGTGGTCATTTCATTCCCCTTGGTTGTGTTGGTTGATTTCACTTGCAGGATTCGCATCCGGTGCCGAGCATGTGGAGCGCTCGACCAGCGGACATGGTCACCCACGAACCCCGTGGCGTTTCGATGAAAGTCATTTCGATAAGATCGTCGATCAGTCGATCAACTTCGTTGTTGAGGTAGTTGCCGCCGTGTCCGTTTCGACCGCAGGCGACTTCGCCGTTGTCGTTGATGAAGAGCATCTGCTCGGTGGTGTTCATGTGACTCCTTAGGTAGCGCCGGGCTCGTCCCCGGTACCCACTACCTTAGCCGGTCGGCCTAGCCGGTGCCACAACCCAAGAACGCCGCCACAGTAAAGGGATCGTGGCGGCGTTCTATGAGGGGGTTGGCAAGGTAGGTCCGGCGCTACGCCGGAGCGGGCTCGACGACTAAGCGATCGACGCAGACAACTGCCAACGCCACTTGTCGTGCTGATCAATACGTTCGGCGATGAAGTTCTCAACGCCTTCCGACTCCACGTCGCCAGCGACTTCGTATGCCATCTTCAACGACGCAAGAACAACATCGTTCGCAGCGAGCAAATCCGCAGCAAGATCAGCCGGCAACGGAGACGCAACCGGAACATCGACGATCGTGCGAAGCGCCATAAGTTCAGGCAAACGGAACGGAGCGACGCCGCCCGATTTCAGGATGTTCTCAGCGACCCCATCTACCGAGCCATAAACGTCCTCGTAGATAGCGCCGAACAGTTCGTGATACTGAGCGAAGTCGGCTCCACGGACATTCCAATGAAACCCCTGCGCACGCAAACTCATCGAGATCACATCGGCAAGCAATACGCGTAGAGCGGAGATAAGCATCTGCGGATCGACGGGCATTTCGTCCTCGACGTCCATCATCTCATGTTCCGCTTTTGATACCGACCCACGTTGCGCTACAACTTGCCGGCCTTCATTGCGATTCACCCAAACGGTCATAACACACCTTCCTCGGTTTCAAGATCAATCATTACTCGTTCGCCACGGCCACCTATCGAGTAGCCGCGAATCTTTCCTTGACGGACAAGGTCCCACGCCCAAGGTTCCCAAACAACACCCATGTAGACGGTGCCGGCAGGGAACTCATGATCGGTTACTTTGCCATCTGCATCAGACATAGGGACAACAACCGGCATCGGCCACGTCAGCGCTTCAACCCATTCGCCTGCAACTACGTCGAGGTTGTGTTGCAAACGGATCTGCCGGTCGGAGTTTCTAACGTAATCCCAAAGAGCCTGTTGGAGTTGCTCCGAGTCAGTCCACTCGCCATGAGCGTCATACGAATCGGGGACGTACCACGGGCCGAGCGTGTATCGACGTTCCTCAGACTTCATGAACACGCCGGCAGTCTTATCTAACGGATCAATGACCGTTAGCGTCGAGACCTTATGGCCAACGCTTTGATCGGTTGCCATCCAACCTTGAGAAGTGCGACGCCAAACGTTGATAAGGACCGCTGGGTCATCTTCGCTTCCGTTGACGGTAAACGTGGAATCGGGAATGTTTAGTTTGCCCTCGGTGACGATTCGGGTGATCTTTCCGCGTGCGGTTCCACCTGACGATCCCCACGAAACGAACGAGCCGACCCGCACGTCTTCGGCTTTGCTAATCACCGGTGGTGTCGGCTGTCGTCGAGTACGTCGCGTACTTGACCCCATAGGCACATCAACGTGAACTTCCGAAACGGTCGGAGATTTCTCAACGCTGTCAAGAATGCTGCGTGTCCATGAGATTGCCGGGTCGCCACCCCACGCTGCCCACGCAACACGACCGGCGGACGGGTAGTTATCTTCACCCGGCGACCACCCTTGACCCTGCTTATCTACAGCATGGCGAGCGAGGTAGGACGACATGCGTTGGATAATGTCAAGCGATACGGCTCGACCAGCGGCTAGGTCGGATGCGCGTCGACGGCCAACCGGTGTGAAGTTGTCGCCGGCGTAGCCTTCTTCGATCCAGCGGACTGCGCGTTGCGCTTCTTCCTGCACGCCCTTTGGTGGCGTGTACATCTCCGCTTTCTTGAACCGTTCTATCTCCGCTAAGCGTTGTTCGGCTTCGGGGAGTGTTGCATAACACCCAAAGGAACGGGAGCCATCAGCGGAAGTGACGCAATAACCCTCGTCGGTTTCAACGATATCTTTCATGAAAGACATCTCAACGTCGAGTTCTTCGTCGGGGAGTTCAGGGCCGAGTAGCCGGGTGCGCTCGGGGATTACCCACAAACGACAGATGCCTTCCGGCATGATCGCACCTTCGACCCAGTAGCAGCCTGCGGTTTCAGGGCAATACGCAACACAGTTAGCACATGCGAGATTGTCGTCAGCGAATGGTGACGGCTCCATGTAGTGCGCTTCGTCGGCGGTGAAGTAGCCGGCAGTCTCGACGATCTCGTCGATAGAGGCAGCGAGCATCGCTGAGCGAACGGTTAGGTCGCCGATGTCGGCTCCGTGATCGTGTTCGTGTTCATAGTCGTAGGCATGCATTTCGTGAGCCATCTTGCCTACGACCCCATTGCAAATCGTGCCTTCTTCGGGCGCCGGTCCACCACAGATGCGGCAGCGCAACACGCCTTTACGCGTAGTCCAAACGGCACGCTCGAACGCGTGCGGCGCACGGGCGGCGATGCGTTTGCGGTTTCGGGCGATGGCTGCGTTTTCCTGCTCGAAGGAAAGACCTTTGCCGAATACGGAACGGAAGCGACCTAACAACCCAACACGCTGCTGCGGATACGATTGTGTGTCGTCGTATTCCTCGTCATCAGCGTCGGCGTATTCATCGTCGCCGTTCCAGTCGGGTTCAGGAAACTGCACCTCCGTGTGTTCGGCGGGTGCGGGTGGTTCGTCATTTACTTCGGGTGCGGTGGTAGGCACCCACCCCTCATCGTCGTCTGATGGCATTAGCACGACCGAGTAGCCGTCATCGGTAAGGACCGATGCGATATCTACTGTTCGAGCGCCAAGCGAAACGATGGCGTCAACCTTTGAAGCGAGGTCTGAAGGCAGGTTCGTTGCCGACGTAAGCGAGGTCAAAGGCACGTTACGAACGATGTCAATGACCTGTGGGGTTTGTTTGCTTTGTTCTTCCACTAGAGCCTCCGGCGAGTAATGCTACTTCATCGAATGTGGTTGAGCATTTGGCTGCAACGGCTAATGCGCACCGGTGAACGTAATGCTATTCGCCGGGGATAAGAACAGCGGTGCATCGGCACGACGGGTGATCCGGCGGCATAGATTCGCCGTTAGAGAAGTCATCGTCGAGGGGTACCATTTCCCCGTCGAGGGATTCGCAGTCAGGACAAGCATCTCCTTCAGCAATCCATTCCTTCTCGGAAGTGGCTCGGTTGATTAGCCCGGAGTCAGCGGCCTGCTCCCACGAAATCGCTCGACCCTGATTAGCGGCGGTCATTACTTCAGTCCTAGCGATCATTTCGCCACGCGATCGAAGCAGTCGATCCCGATACTTTCCAGCCACCCTGTTTGCTGCATCCATAGCGTCAGACGGGCTGTATCCCTGCGTAAGAAAGTCATTGAAGTTTCGGTCGTAGGTTTTCGTAACAGCCTGCGCCCAACGATCATGCAACCCAACGGTCTGTGAAAGTTGTCGAGCGATCTCGCGTGGATCAATCTGATTTACGAAAGAGTTCGTGATGAGGCTACGGATTTCACTTCGTATGCTGTCGCTAACTTGTACAACTAACTCGCCGGAGCGAGCCGCCGCCCAAGATGCTGCGCGTGGATCGGTGACGTTGAACGTGTACTTGCCTACAGCGGCAGCAAGGTTCTTAGCCTCGGCTTTGCCGGTTTGCGTTATCTGCTGCAACAGTACGCTGCGAGTGTCAGACATACGGAACCCGAACGCACCCCAATCGAATGCTTGTACAGCGTTCGAGACTGAACCCGAACTAAGCGCACGGGAAAGCGCCGGCGTTTCAATGCCTGCCGTTAGATCGCCGACAGCCTTAGCGAACGTGTCTGCGATCTTACGCTCAGCAGCCGTCAATCGGTTTGTGCCGATCGGACGCGCAGGGATAACCCTGCCACCCGCTTTTCGTATGAAACGGACTGACGAGGCAGCCACGGCTATTCGCCTGAGTCTCCGAGGCCGGGGACCAACGTGGACAGAGGCGCTGATTGATCCGCCGGCGGTAGACCGGCAAGATCACGCACCCAACTTTCAAGTGTTTCGTCGGGAACGATTGCTCCGGCTTGCGAAAGTTTGAGTACGAACTCGGCGATGCCGGCAAGATCAGTTGCACCGATGTCGGCGTAAGTGAGTTTCGGGCAACGAGCGGTATCCATACCGTTGAGTTTCAGTAGTCGAGGAATAGCGTGATCGTTGAACACGTCGGTAATCCCGCTAGCCCAAGCATCGATAGCCTGCGTAAACAGGTCAATCTTTGATGTGCCGAGCGCAAACGAACCAACATTGCTGTGGCCGAGCAGAATGAAGTCGGCAAGGACTGTCATCGCAATTCGTTGATCGTATCGAGCGATGATCTTGTCGGTATCAAACTGGCGTTGACCGCCGGACGAAAGCAGTTCTAAGCGGAAGAGTTCACGTCCGGCTTCGTCGTAGGCGAGCGGAAAGACAACGCCTTCCTGTTCGTTGCGTTTGATCCCTTGAACGATGTCGGTGATTGCTGATAGCGCTGAGCGTTGCGCTTCGGTTGCGTTACTTGCAAGCAATGACGGTGGCACATAGGCGATAGGTAGACCGGCGAGATCGCGTTCCATTCCTACCGCTTCGAACTCTTCGATGCGGCGTTTGTAATACCACGGGCGGAACGCGTTGCGGAGAATCGAACGGCCTTCAGGGTTTGCCTTCGCTACGGTCGTGCGAAAGAGCAGCGCCTTCTCCATGGGAATGGTGGCGTGAACTCCGGTCGATGGGTCCCATTGAACCATCGCTTCGAGGGCACCGTCTTTGCCGAATATCCATTGCCAGCGACTCTCTTGCGCTCGATAAGCGATTTTACGCCAACCGATTCGACCGTCGTTGTAACGAGACTTCTTAGTCGGGTCCGTTTGATCCGGTCCAAGTCGTCGCTTGTAAACAAGTTCGTGGAACGAGAATCCGAATGGAAGCATCGTCAAGATTCCTTGAAGCAACGCTCCCCAAGATTCGTTTAGATCATGGCGGCATGACTCGACGAATTGCGCTACGTCTTCATCTGCCGGCGTGGAGTTGCCGTCTTGATCGGTGTAAGGATCGACACGCCATTCTACGTGTAACAGCAGTTTCTCAATAGCGAATAGCAACGCACCCACAATCGGGTCGTTGTCGCTCATCTCTCGCCAAGCATTGACTGCGTTGGTTCCTCGAAGGGCGGAGAGTTGATCGTCGATGATGAAACCACCGACGCGGCGTAGGCCGGTAGTTCCAAGTTCTGTCATGTTTTCGTCGGCCACTAGCGAAGTCTCCTGCTATTGATGGCGGTAGATGCTTGTCTAATGCTAGTGCCGTCTTCGATCGCTGACATGATCTGTGTGCGCTCGTCGCGTGGATGCCCACCCCACACGCCGAACGGCTCGTCGAGGTGATCTGTTAGGCAGCGGATTCGTACCGGACATTCCTTGCAAATGCCCCTCGCTTTGTTGACCGTATCCCGTCCGAAGAACACGCTCAATGGGATGCGTTCTTTGCGGCACGTTGCCCCAACCCACCAGCCGGGTGCGGCCACGAAGGGCAACCTCATTCGGCGAGTTCACCCTCGGCCATTGCCAACGCAATGATGCGCAGCGCTTCTCGTTCTGTGAAGCCACCGTCGAGTAACGCTAGATAGATTTCGTGCAACGCGACGCAAGCCTCAACTAGAGGCGGTAGGTCTCCGTCTTCGGTTTCATCTTCGTACTCGTCGTAGTCGTCGTCGAGTTCGTCGTCGTAGTCGTCTTCGGCCATAACGAACGATTGTAGCGGCGAGCGTTGACGGGGATTAGGGATGGGTGACGACCGGGGAACCTTAGCGACATGAAAAACGCTTTGACTCGTTGCGCTGATGACAGAAGCACTAACGAGCAGGTTCCCCTTCACCCGAAGGATCACGGGCTAGGTCGTCGAGACTCAATGTTATGAACGGCGAGCGGCGATGATTACGTTGGCTAGAACTTTCGTTCGGTCCATCTTCAAGGCGGTGGCGGTAGCGGAGACGAGGCGGTTGCGCCGGCGGTAAAGCGCCGGAACCTTGGCGAGATCGCCGGCCTTCATAGCGGCCTGCAAGGCCCTGTGCGCTTCTACTAGCGGTCCTAGCCGCCTACCTAGCCGGATACGGGCCTGCGGCCCCTGAGCGTAGCCATAGGGCTCGACGAGCGGGGTGGGTAGGGGAAGGCGGTGGTGTCGGGTTGTAGGCATCTGATCCGCCTACAGGCCGTACCGGGACAGTTCCACGGCCTCGTCCCGTGCGGCGATCCAAGACTGAAGGTACTCGGTCCACTCGTTCGAGTCGGTGTCGGGTTCACGACCTTCGTCCTCAACGAAACAGTCGTAGGCGAGTTCTACATCCGCCTCGCTGTATTCGTCCGGGTCGGGCTCGTACCAAGAGTCCGGTCGTCCGACGATGTGTCCGTATGCGCTCATGTGTTTCCTTTCGGTGGTTGGTTGTAGAGGTTGAGTTAGGCGACCGGGAATCGAAATGCGGCAGCCGATGATGGTGTCCAAAGGTCGCCGTGGTTGTCGTCGATCATTAGACCGTCGTCGAGTAGGCGAGTGATGTTCGCCTCGGTCAAGCCACGGGTGTTGCCTTGAGCGTCGGTCGTGCAGATCACCGCCGGTCCTACGAGTTGCCGTCCCGTCATGAACGATGCGACGAGGTTGAAGCCGAAGTCATTTCGGAACAGTCCTTCCTCGTTGACCCAAACATCGCAAGCAAATCCCATCTGATCTTCGGTCTGTGCAACGCACTCGACGTATCCGCCGACGAGCGACTGGAGATCGGCGAGTGTTTGTTTGGTCGGGGCGATGAGTAGAGCATCACCGTATTCGGTGATGTAGACCCAAGAGCCGGATCGGTTAGTGGTGGTGGTGGTCATGATTCTCCTTGGTGGGGATAATGCAGAAGCGCCGCCATTTGCAGGCGGCGCTTCCGTTGGGGGAACTGGGCTCGACGAGTTACTTCGTGACTCCGAAGCAGACCTTGCGGAGATCGGCGGCGAAGAGGTTGGCGAGGTCTTGATCTTCGAACTCCATCACGAGGATCAGGGCGTAGATGTTCTTTTGGATTGAGTTGACTGCGTGCTGCCAGTCGGCGTATGCGCTTTCGATTCGCTGCGCTGGGTTTGCAACCCACTCGGCGGACCGGGGGCTGAAGCCGTCGGCGATTTCGCCACGGATCTTCGCTGCGTAGGAAGTGAGACTTTCCGACTCGACGACCATCGTGCGATGAGCGGATTCGATGTCCCATCCGGCACGAATGATTTCTTCGAAGAGATGTTCGGCGACTTTGCTGCTGTAAAGGTCGAAGCCGCACTCGACGATCGCTGCCCGGAGGTCTTCCTTGACGATGATGTGTCCGTTCGTGATGCTGCTGCGGTTTGCGGTGGTAGCGGTGGTGGTTTCCATGTTGTCTCCTTGGTAGGCCGGGGCTGTTCCCGGTAGCCACCAACCTAGCCGGCTGCCCTAGCCGCCGCAACTGCCGCCAAACGTCGCCCCAGTAGCGGTATCGCAGCCGCCGGCGTCGAGCCGCCCTAGCCGTAGGCCCTACCGACCGAGGCGCTTCCAGCGGTAGGCGTTAGCCCCATTCACGGCCCACCAAAGTGGAGCCATCGCCGCCGCTCCCCATCGCTCAAACAGCACCGCGACGACAACCCACGGGATCGAATGACCGAGCACGATCAACCATCCCCACCATCGACCTGATCCAACAATCCATTGACCTGCAATGCCAACGACTTCGAATGCAAGAAGAATCCACCACCACGATTGTTCGCTCATCGTCGAGCATCATCGCCGGTAACGACGGCAAGAACACTTGCGGCGAGTAACGGTGGCACCGCATTGCCGATCTGCTTGAACTGCGAAGTCTCGTTACCTTGCACCGGATACCCATCGGGAAAGGATTGCAATCGCAACGTTGAAGCCGGAGTCAATCGCTCGACGACTATCCCGTCGACGGTGATGTGCCATTGTCCGCCGGACTTGCCGGTAATCGTTTTCGATGGCGACGTCCACGGGTCGAATGTTTGCGCGGTACTGCGATCACCTCGCACCTTCCACCGCTGACCGGTATTGACTTGCGCTCCACGCATTACCTCTGCGTTCCAATCAAGAGCAGCGGCCATAGGAACCCACGGTTGCAATCTTCCACCGAACAGGTCTTCCTGTGGATTGTGATTGTGCGTCGGCGTAGGTGGTCGAGCACGATCGGGGTCGGTATGCGCTATGAGGAATGAACGTTCACGGGCTTGCGCTACGCCATAGTCGGCAGCGTTCAATACGCCGGCCCAAGTTGCGTAGCCCCAACCTTGCAATGTTTCTTGGAAGTCCATCCACACGGGAAGCGCTTGCGGGACTTGTTCGCACGCAATCCATTGAGGCCGTATCGCTTCGGTCCATCGAAGAACTTCATGGATCAACTGTCCACGTTCACCTTCGAGGCCGGCTTTCGTTCCGGCCCAAGAGAAGTCTTGGCAAGGCGGCGATGCGATAAGCCCGGTTGCACCGGTGAACCGAGCGCAGTCGTATGTTGCGACATCGGTTTGGATTGTCTTATGGCCGGCAGCGCAACGGGTTGCACACGCATCGGCATCCCATTCCAATCCGATCTCGGTGGCGTGCAAGCGCTCGTCGAGTAGGCGTAACCCTTCCGACCAGCCACCGGGGCCGGCGAATAGATCAACGATCATTGCCGATCAATCCTTGATTACGGGTTCGTACTCGTAGATGTCGAAGGCCACGCCTAGTGTTTCTTCGTCGGCGGACCCTGCCATCCAATCCACGAGAACTCGCATAGGTTCGCCGGGAGCGATTTGGATCATTAGCCCTCGAACCATAAGCGGGTCGATGTTCAATGCTGCGCACACGGTCAGGCCCAACTGGTTGCTTGCCATTAGAACGGACCTTCGCTCGGCCCGTCCATCGGGCCTTCCATGCGTGAGCCTACCCACACAAGCACGACGGCTACCGCCAGCAGGGCGAGGATAAGCGGCACGTTCATGCTTGCGGTGGAAAGACTCTTACGGACATAGCGCAAACATCATGCGAATCAATCTCGTCGAGCGCAGCCTGTTCGATTTCGTCAACGGAGAGCGGTGCGTGATCGTGCGCTGCACAGAACATCCCCGAAGTGAAACCGTTCATGAGGCCGGTTTGCATCCACCGGCGGAATAGTTCAGCGTCACTTACTTCTGTGTCTTCGCTCATGGTTGCGGCCACCGTGCATACACAACGATCTCGTTATCCGACACGCGTCGAGAGTACGCTTCGACTCCGACTTGCCGTAAGAAGTGCGCGTATGGCGACACACGGTTGAACGTAGGGCCGGAGCGGACAAGCGCCCATTCGCCGGGACGGGCTCGAAGGTCGGTAGCGACTCGATCTTCCCATCGGCTTCGGGTGCTTGACTTGCGGTGTGTTTCGGGTGGTGCGTCAACAAACTGAATGTTTGCGCTTGTTTCGGTAGACATGAAACTGCGTTTCCTTTCTTCACGTTAGGCGTGAAGGTTAGCCGCAGGTTCGCACCAATCCCCTGCACCGAAAGTCTTACGCAGTTTGCGCAGTCTCTTTTGATCTTCGGTCCACGTCACACGAATGTATTCGTTGCATGGTTGGCTAAGGATTTCATCGGCGTGACCGATTTGCCATGCGATCACACCGAGGATGCGGGAGTGTTCCGCTTCGGTGAGTTCGACGCAGTAGAGGCGACGGGGCTCGACGACGGGTTCCGTCTCCCCGGACGGTGGGTTGTTAGGTTCCGTGCTCATAGCCCCTCAGTCGCTTTCGTTGGCCGTCAGGCGGTTGGTAGTACCGGCAGCACCGGGGACAGCCTTCAGGAGCCTTGCAGCCTCGTCGAGCCAGCCTTGGCGGATCGCCTCGTTGTCTGTCCGCTCGGCGGCGGCGAGCAGCACCCGCAGGCGAGCGCCGGCGGCGGCGTTGATGTCAACGGTTTCAAAGTTCATAGCGAAACCTTGTGACCACCGAAGTCGACGTTGACGAAACATGAAGCGAGGTACACCGTCTCGTCGAGTTCGTCTGCGTAGACATAAGCGACTTCACCTTTGACCCATCGTTTCTGTCCACGAATGAACGTGCGTCGAACGATGTAAGCGTCGCTGCCTCTGTGGTATTCGACTTCGACTCGATAACCCTTACCGACTTCGAAGGTGAGGGTGACGGGTCCGGTGCGCCTAACGCGTCCACCCGAAACGGCGAGGACGGTCATGCGGCTGATTTGGCTGAGCATCGTATCAATGATGCGGTCGTCTTCGGTGGTCGTGATGGTCATGCTCGGCTCCATTCGTTTGCTGGACACATGAGGCCCTTGCCGCAATCACAGTTGAGTGCCTCGACGGTAACGGTGATGATCCATTCGTTTCGACGGATCTTGAGCGGTCCGCCCTTCGCCCACACCTTGCCGGCTCGGTCACGTTCCCGTGCGGTAATGAGGCCGGCCTTGTGCGATTCCCTGAGTAGGTCGCTGACGGCGAATGGTTTCAGAGTGGTAATCATGTCGTTCTCCTTGACGGTGGTGGTTTGGTGGTTTGCGTGGTCGTCGAGCGGGTTCATGATTGAGCCGCTTCCATCTCACGACGGTGGTCGGCTTTCGCCTGTTTGTAGTCGTTGTAGTAGCCGATGAACTCGTCGTACTGATCGACCGGAACTTGCGTGCTGAACACTTGAGCGATCGTCACTACGAGTGCGTGCTGCTCCATTGATCCGCTTTGCAGCGTGTCGCTGATCTCTTGAAGCGTGAGCAACTGCATTGCGGTTTGCTTGAGTTGGGTGCTGGTCTTGGTGGTGGTGTTCATTGGTGTTCCCTTCGTGGTTTGGTTTGGTTGATGTTCGAGGTTTGCGTTACGGGTGACGGTCATGCTTCGACCGCCGGCTTGTAGCGAGCGAGTGCTTCTTTTGCATCGCGTTTGCGGTCGAAGTTGTCGCTTATCTGCCACGGCACTTTGCGCTCGCCGGTGATCGCATCGACGAAGATCCATGACACCCAAATGCGACCGCCGGGGGTCGGGCATCCTTTCTTGTGGAAGCGATCACATAGCGGGTGGTCGCATACAAGGCCGACTCCATCACGATCCCATTCTTGCTTGATGAGTTCGAATGTCGGCTCGACGGTGTGTCCGTTGGCGAACCGAACGGCTGCGGCAAGGAGCGCAAGTGACTTGCCTTCGAGTCGGAAGGTGGGGTCGATCCACATGGACTTGGCGAGGCGGAAAACCTCGCTGCTCATTACCGGGCGGCGGCGGTCGTATGCACCGCAGATGTCTTTGACTGTTTCCCAAGCGATCTGTTCACTTACGCCGGCGGCGTTGCTGAGATTCGTGATCGTGGTTGATCGAAGTTCGGTGGTGGTCATGATCGTCTTCCTTATCAAGCGTTGTCGGTGGTGGATTCGGCGATGTACTGCAACTCGGCACGATCTTCTTTCGCTGCGTGAAGAAGTGCGCAGGTTCGATCGATCTCGTCGCCAAGGCTTTGGACTTCGCCGAGTGAGTTGATCATTCCGCCTTGGACGAGTTGGCTCATGAGGTTGTTCATTCGCCGAGCGAGGATCGCTGCGTCGTCGTAGAGTTTGGCTTCGAGCCGGTTGATCTTCTTGTCTTTCTGTTCGATAAGTTCGTTGATGGTCATGGTTTGTCTCCTTGGTTTGTGGTGGTTGGTTATCGGGCGGCTCGACGAGCGGCGGCGAGGTCTTCTAGAAGGCAACTTTCGGTCAACTTGAGGCCGGCGATCCGTGCGCTGCATCGTGCGGCGATGCGATCGTCGCCGTCGCCGAGTGCGATTGTCTTCGTGGTGTGACACATTTTGATTTCGGTGCGAGTGAGTTCGATGCGATCGAGAATGGTTTTGATGTTGGCTTCCATGATGTCTCCTTGGTTAGCCGGGGTCGTTCCCGGTAGCCCCAACCTTAGCCGGTCGGCCTAGCCGGTGGGGAATCCGGCAGAATCCGGCCCCAGTACCGGCATCGGGGCGGCGGTATTACGGCAAGGGCTGGCCGGGGCGTAGGCGGCGGCGGCGCTACCGGCGGCGGCTCGACGAGCGGCGGCGGACCTAATCAGCAATCAGGATGGAAATGATTCGCAGTCGTAATCGTTTCAGCATGATCGTTCCGGTATCCCGGTACACGCTCATTTGCAATGTCGTTTTGACCTGCTTTCGGCATGATCGTGCGGCAGTCGTTGCACCGGTACGTCAAGTTGTCGCTAGTCGTGCCGTCATGACCGAAGTCGTCGAGCGGTAAGTAACGCCAACACTTTGCGCAGCGCTTCGTGTCGTGAGCGTTCACTAGAGCCAGCCGAACTTACGGCTACACCCCGGCCACGCCTTCCACCCGGATGAGGCAAGGACGCGTTCGGCGACAACGATCTGCTGCTCTCGGCTCGCTTCCCACGGGTCCGGTGCGAACTCGCCGCCACCGAAAGACAACCATGTGGAGTAACTGCGTTGGTGCATGAACTGAAGTCCGCCACCGAAGCCGTTGCCGGTGTTCGTTGCCCAGTTGCCGCCGGCTTCGCATTGGGCGAGTTGATCCCAACGGGAACCGTCACCGGGGTCAAGATTCGGAGCGGGTGTTTCACGTGAAACATCAACGACCGGAGCAACCGTGGTGTCCGGCGTTATGTGCTCGACGAGTTGCGCTAATGCTTCAGCGGCGGCGGCGTTAGCGTCGAGCCCGGTTCCGTAGTCAAGCGCTTCAACGTGCGAGGGGTCATCGCTTTCCGATGGACACATACCGGACTGGTAGATCAAACATCCGGCGGTTGACGTTGGTGCTTTTGTGATGGTGAGGGTTGGTGCTGCATTGCTATCGCTAACAATGGCGAGGATTACAACCACGATGCAAGCGACGATGACAAAGACGAATAGCCGGAACATCGGCCCTCCAAGGTCAAGGAACGGTGGCCGGCGCTACACCGGCGATACGACCGCTGTGCGGTCCTGCGTAGGTTGTCGAGGGGTAGCGTAGCCCCACCGGGGAGGCAAGCCCGCTCAGGGGCGTTGAGGGCTCGCTAGGAGCGGGACTAGGTCGGCTACAAGGCCGATAGGCCACCTAGGTCGAAGTCGTTGCCCTTCATGAATCCAAGCGGCGCTACGTCGGGGATAATGCCGGACCCCATGCCAGTGAGTCCTAGCGACGTTATTGCCCATACCAACGCGTCGAGGCGATCCGGGGACTCGCTGCTGGATTGAGTCCAAGCAGTCAATTGATCCTCAAGGACAGAGAAGCGCAACGGACTGCCGACATGATGAACTCGACCTTGTTCGTAGAGCGCTGCTACCGGCTCGGCTCTCGCTCGTTTTCCAACGCGTGCGGTAACTCTCGTTACCGGCAAGCCTGCCCGTTGAGTTCTAAGCACTTGCGTTACGAGGTCGCCGCCTTGGTTTCCTTCGGCAATGACCCGGTCGGCCTGCCAGTCATCGAACATTTCCACGACCCGGCGAGCCCATTCGTCGACGGTAGGGCGTGCTGTGGATTCGATTGTTGCGTCGTCGAGGACGTAGGCGTGGCCGGGACACGGATCGACCCTGCACGTTTCGGGTTGGTGTGGACCGATGCCGGCGACGATGATGCCGGTTTCGTCTGCGTTCTCGCCTGAAGTCATAGCCGGATCGACGCCTACTACGACACGCGTTAGGTCTGATCGTGCGATAAAGATCATGTTTCGTTATCCACCCATTGCGCACGGAGCCGATCGATTTGTTCGAGCGACCATAGAGCGCCTTCAACGTCAGTAAGCATTTCGCCGTGCAACTCCTGCCTGCCGATACGGGTGCCTTCGTAGGCGGTTAGCACTTGGCTGCGGAACGACGGTGCGAGGTTGTCTAGGTTCGCATAAGTCGTATCGGTGGTAGTGATCGTCGTGGGGCGCTCGATCAACTGTCGCATCAAACGGATCGGCTTTGGAGTCGTGGTCATCAGGCAGCGAGGGTCCTGTCCGATACGCAAACCGAGCATGAGGTTGTTCCAAGACGTGTCGAGCGCATCACCCTTAGTTGCATCCGGCCACGCTGCTGATTCATCAACCCATGCGGCATCGTGCTGCGGTCCACGCAACTGCGACGGGGCATCCGCCGAATAGGTGAACGCTTGCGCACCGTTAGGCCATACGAGCCGGCGCTTCGTCGGTTGATGATCGGGGCGTGGGAGCGGATCGGAACAAGCCATAATCCCTGAGTCCCCATAGATCATAACGTCTCGAACATCTGCACGGGTTCGACCTACGAGCGCTATGCGACGCTTCCCGTGATTCCATACTTGATCGAGAATCCATTCGGAACCGGCACGGGTCTTGCCGGCACCACGACCACCGGAGAACAACCACACCAACCATTCCCCTTCGGGTGGTCGTTGCGCTGGACGAGAATGACGGCACTCCGGTCCATGATCCGACGAGTCGATCGGATGTTCACACCAATGCCAACCGACGTGCGGCGATCCATCGCAATCCGGGTCAGGACAATAGAAACGACGAGTCGTATCCGTCTCGACGGAATCTAGTTCCGCTGCAACAGCAGCCCGTTCCGCATCAGACAAGCGAGCGAGCACACGCCGCCGTTGCGATGCGGGTAATCCCCGAAGGCGATCAAGAGTCGTCGTCATCGTCCGCTGTGTCAGCGATTAGTTCAGCGATCCGTTTGTCGAGTAGGTCAACGTCAACTTGCACGGGACCGCCATTAGGTCCGGTAACTTCGGTGCGTTGATAGCGGCCCCACCGGTGCGAGTGTGATCGTTCAAGGAACCAAGCCGCTGCTTGCCACGTTCCGTTCTGTGCAGCCTGTTGGATTAGTGCAACGGATCGCACCTCGGCAGCCGCTCTAGCGTTTTCTACTGCCTCTCGGAACTCTCGGAGTTCTTTCGGTGCGTTGTCGTCGAGCGCGTCGGCCATCCATCGGTAGAAGGTCGGTTCGCTGATGCCGGCGTAGCGTGCGGCAGTCTCTTGATAGTTCCCGGCTTGGAGTGCTTGAACGATTTTCTCTTGGACTTCGGGTGTGAGTTTCGTTGGGCGTGACATTAGGTTCCTTTGACCGGGTTCTAGTCGAACACCATAACGTCAGGGTTAGCGTGCTGTTCTGTTGTGTTGTCGATCTTTGTGCCGTCTACCCATGTGCGGTTGAGCATGGGGTGGGTTTCGTCTTCCGGTCCCCAGTCTGTGTCGGGGTGGAATGCGATGACGTTGAGGTTGTCGCCGGAGTCGGCGGTGTGGAATGAGTGAACAACGTCTTTGGGGATAATCCACATCATGCCGGGGAGTAGGTCGAGGCGGTTGCCGTCTCCGTCGATGCAGTAGCCGGCACCGGAAGCGATTGCGCCGCACCGGACTGACGGGTGTGTGTGCGCTGTTTGATGGATTCCCGGTGGGAAGTGTAAGAGGTTTAGGCAGGGGTCGCCGAGCCGTGGTGGCGAAATGAGCAGGGTATCGGAGCACCTGTCGATGTAACGCAAGCGGCCCTTCGGCTCGACGGGTCCACCGATGGTGCGGAGCGGCACGAAGTCGGTTGTGTGAATGGCGACTAGGCGTGCAGGCTCATCGGGGTTGAACAGGAATGTAACCGGAGCGCTAACAGCGAAGTATTGACCGGCGACGAGTGTGACTGGTTCGAGGTTGTGGGTGTAGTCGCGCATCATGACCGTACCTTCGCTGACATACCCGAATACAGCGCCACGCGTTTCAATGATCGTGGCGTCGGTTGCCGGTGCGTGTTCTTCGGAAACCGTCTCGAATCCGTAGAGGGTTGATTCGCGTAGCGATCCGTCCGGCATCGTGTCGGTGACGGTGAGTAGAGGCCCGAAGTATTCGGTCCACGTTTGGAACTTGTCGATGATCATTCGGTGATACTCCTTGTTGTAGCGAATCTTTCTGGGGTGATAGACGGGTCGAGGCTATTAGCGAGCCGCCACGCCTGTTCGTAACCGCCTACGAGTTTGTGTTTGAGGTTGAAGAACGGTCCGTTGCCTACAAGTTGGCCGTGGACGTTGTGATAAATCCACGGCTTCGGGATACCGACTTTGTCCATGTACGCCCAAATGTGTTCATGCTTCCACGCTCGAATAGGGTGAAACGATCCGAGATGACGGGTCTTGTAGAGCATGTGCGGCACCGTGTTCTCTTGCGTCCGGCGACCGAAAACAACCATGTCATGTCCGTTCTCGGTGGCGTAGTCGCGCATCGTGGTGTGCTGTCTTTGCGCAAACCACTTTAGTCTGATCCGGCTATCCGTAGCGAAAAGGTATTGGGGGTTGTGTCGAAGCCAGTCGTCGTCGCGCCGTTTTTCCCATGAGATAGTTAGCCCCATGTTTGCTGCGATGTTTTGTACGTCTGCGGCCTGCCGTTCGTAGTAATGCGAAACTTCACATGCGCCGATCGTGATGCCGTGGAGCGCCATTAGGTGTGCCATAACGATGGAGTCTTTACCGCCGGAAAACGCAAGCACAGGATTAGAACAAGTGACTAATGCCGAATCAATGTCGATATGGGCTTGAGCGATTAGTTCGTCGAGGTCTGCGGTCACGACTCAACCTGCTTGTCCGTGTCCGGTTTCCATGACTCCGAGAAGTCTTCGCTTGCGCCGCGTTCGATCATCTGTCCACGCATAAGCAGCCTTGTCACTTCTTCTGAGTCCATACCGAGCCGTGCTTTGAGGTCTTCCGGGGAAACGTCATACACGTTTACGAGTTCATCAACGATGTCAGCCATACGGACAACGTGATGTTTGCCGCGTGCTCGATTATGTCTAATCGTCGCCATCCGCTGATGAGCGGGATCGGGGTCAATGATTACGACCGGCACCAAGTTGTTGGTCAACGCTCCAACGTCTTTGCGCCCCGAAACCGTCCAGCGATGAAAGCCGTCAACGATTTCGTAACGTCCGTTATCGACCGAACGAGCGACGATAGGTTGCGTCCACCCCGACTCTAGGATCGACTGTGCTAGCAACCGAAGTTCGGGAGAGGCAACGTGATTCGGGTTGTAGTCGTTTGCCTGTAGGAGTTCCCGGTCAAGCCATTGGACGTTAGATATCGGTTGTTGATCGTGGTGCGACATGAGTGCCTTCCGGGTCGTCGAGTATTGGGATGCGTTTCGGTAGCCATGATGCGCCTTGATCGCGCAACTCTTGGGCTTCCTTCGCGTAACGGACCTTGAACTTTTCGTACTTGTTGTATCCGGGAGCGAGGCTAGCCATGATGCGTTTCTTTAGGTCCGCTGTTTGTGCAGCCTTAGCAAGAATACGCCAAGACACACCCGTCAATGGGTGACGGCTGCTAATGAGGATTGGGTCCTCAACCTTTTTGTAATGGAATCGAATGAGGCCTTGCACGGAACGTGCCGCAGCAACCCTCATTTCATTGTCGGTATGTTGATCGATGATCTCTCGAATACGTTCTTGCGGTGTTTGATCTTTACCTAGAACGAACGGGCCATAAGCGCCATAAAGTTCGGTGTTCGCATAACGACTCGCTGCCGCAGCACCGGGGACTCGGTCAACCATTTTGTCCCATAGTTCAGGATACGCTTCATGCCATTCATGTAGGCCACGCAACGGTTCGTCACCGTATGGCGGAGCGCAGCGTTGCGACGCATGTCCCACCCCCATCATTTCAAGGATGTCGTAATACCGGTTGTAGTCCCAACCGAGTTTCTTCGGCGCAGTCCAAACGTCAGACGTAGTCCAGTCGTACACCGGATATGCCTTCACGATCCAAGGAGCAGTCTTCCACGGCGGCGTAATCCAGTTATGCAATCGGCTAGAAACTGAAACCGCTTTCAGTCGCGTGAGCGATTCTTGCGCTCGAATACCTAGAACCGCTGCTGTACGACCGTATTCGGGACCTACAACGTATGGAACTAGTTCGTCGATAGGAGCCCGATGCTCGTCGGTGTCGAGGTCTAATCCTTCGATTTCAGTTATCGCTTCAGGCGGAAGGTCACGCACCCATAGGTGTTTGTCTTCCGAGGCCCACGGGAACCAATACCCTGAGTCCATGGCGGCTCCGTTGCGGTGTCGTAATGGGACGCAATACCATCGAAGATCGACTTCAGGCATTTGGCTAACACGCCTTACATAATCTTCGGTGTCGGGTGCTATGGCCTCTTCGTCGAAGAAGATCGTCAGCAGCGGAAGCCGGTTGAGCCTAATCGCCGCTTCAAGGCACAGGTTGAACACGGCAGTAGAATCTTTGCCTCCTGAGAATGAAACGAACACTGTGTCGTATTCATGGAACAGGAGATCAACGCGAGCGCGTGCCGCTTCGAGCACATTCCCATCGTCTGCTGTGCGTTTGAACTCAAACTGCGACATTATTCACCGCGTAGATGAGCGCATCGGTCATTGTGGGAATGTCATTTTCAGACATTAGGCGGCGCAATCCTTCAGCGAGTTCCGCTTTCTGTTCGCTTGACACCATAAAGGTCATCGGCGCTAGGGCTACCTCTACCGATTGCAAGGTATCTAGTGAAGCGGCCTCGCCTTCAATGTCGTCGAGGAATGAGGATTCGTCTGCGCTTCGCATTCCGGTGGTGCGAAGTAGCGCATTTAGATCAACGTCAGTCCAACCCGTGCCATCCAAAGAACCGATAGAGCCAAGGAGTTTGGCGAGAGACTCGTTGTCGTAGCCGGCAAGGTCGCTTGTTCGATTGTCGGCGAGCAGGATTCTTTTGGCTGTCTTCGCATCAACGTCAACATAGGTGACCGGGATTTCCGTCAAGCCGACTTGCTTAGCCGCCTGCCACCGATGAAACCCTGCGAGGATGTGACCGGTCGATTTGCGCACGATTACGGTGCCGTAGAAGCCGTGCGCTCGAATAGATTCAACGATCGCATCGACGTTGCCTACGCGCGCGTTGTCGGGATGTGCTTTCAACGCGTCGATTGGCACCAACACGTTTTCGGTATTGACGATTTCCACAGGTTCTCCTATTTCTTTGTCCATGTTCCGGGTGGAAGTTGTAATCGTTGTGCAACGGTTTCGTGCGGATCTTCCCCGACGTAACGTGCCCATTCATCAAAGACGTCTCGACGTACCGTGAACCGGAAACGATCAACGATGATGCGGGTTGGCCCACCTACCGTTCGTGTTGGCTTGCCGCTAGCGCCGCTCAGTAGGTCGTCAAGGTCGTCGAGGTCGTATCCGGTACCGGAAGGGTCCCCTACCGACCGAAGTAGCGTGATAAGCGTTTCATCGTCGTAGCCGGCGAGGTCACTAGTCCGGTTGTCAACGATAACAATCCGTGCCGCTTCGTCTTCATCTACGTCGACGAACGTAACTGCCACTTGATCCCAACCGAGCATCATTGCTGCACGCAAAGTGTGATTGCCGACTAGCACCGTCATCGTTGGCTGATTGACAACGATTGGACGGTACTGTCCATTCACGCGCAGGGACTCTGCTATTGCGCCAACGTCACCTTGTCGAGCGTTATCGGGAAAGAAATGTAGTTGCTCTATGGGGATAGAGGTGGCGTTTGCTGTGGATAAGCGGACGGGAGTAGTTTCCGGGTCTGATCGCTGAGCCGGTGGTTCAGGGAAACCTAACAAGTCCCGAATAGTTGATTCGGGTTTGCGTGGAAGTCGCTCAATAGGATCGGCCCAAGCCTCGAACGCATCTCTATCTACCGTGAGTTTGATTGATGAGACTGCTATCTCTGCATCTTGTTCTACATCGGGCTCGGCGGATGCTGCTGTTATGCCGTCTCCACCGATGCGGGATGGTGCGGGATGGAAAACTCCATCTACGTCGTCAAGGTCACCGCGAGTGAAGCCGGTGTCGTCGAGGGTCGGCAAAGAGTGCAGTAGTTCGGACAGAGCGCCGTCGTCGTAGCCGGCAAGGTCGGCGGTTCTGTTGTCTGCGAGGACGATGCGGCGCTCGCCGGCTTCATCTACGTCAACGAATACTGCGGCGATTTTGCGCCAACGCAATCGTTTCGCTGCCTGCCAAGTGTGATTGCCTGCGAGTATGTGATTCGTTCGAGTAGAGACGACGATGGGACGGAACTGTCCATGAGCGCGCAAACTGTCGGCGATGGCATCAATGTTGCCGCGTCGAGGGTTGCCCGGATAGGGCGCAACCGAGCCGATCGGCACAAGTGATAGATCCGTGGCGGTCATAACAAACGCAGCCTAGCGGCTAGGCGAGACGCTTTAGGTGATAGTGCTACAACCCTCGTTGCGTGAGTCGTATCAAAAGATCAGCGAGGATTGAGTTTGACTCGTCATCGGTTTGCGCTCCATCGGTAGCGGCATCAACGATCATGCGTTTGGCGGTGATTAGGTCAGCGATGTCTTCGTCAATCGTGTCGGCACAAATGGCTACCCACGCAGTTACCGAGTCTTCTTGGCCTATGCGGTGGCAGCGATCAGCGGCTTGATCCATGCCCGCTGGAGTCCAATCCTGCTCGACGAATAGCACGTCTGAAGCAGCCGTAAGTGTTAGCCCTACTCCGGCGGCTTTGATTGAGCACACGATGACTTGCTGCGATGGATCATTTTGGAATGCGTCAATCGATGCTTGCCGGCTAGCGCCGGTAATCCCTCCGGTAATGCGTAGTTGTCCTGCGAACTTGTCTGCCAAACGGTCGACGTGTTGACGATGATGAGCGAAGATAACAAGTTTGGATTCTGACGCGATGAAGTTTTCGATCCAAACGTCTATCGCCTTCTGTTTAGCCTCGGCGGCAAGTCGCTTTAGTGCGCTTACTGCGACTAGATGCTCCGCCGCTGACGTTCTTATTGACTGTTCCCACGCGCATCGGCTCGCTTCGGCATCGGTAGCGCCGGCGTCGAGCGCCGCTTGTCTTGCTTTCTCTGCCAAGAACGTCACTATGTCCCGTTCCGCTTTGCGGTATTCCTGCATCACCGAAGGTTCGCCCTCGACGATGATCGTGGCCCACCGTTTCGGTGGGAGTTCGGTGAGAACGTCAATCTTCCGGCGACGTAGATACGCGCTAGCGCGTAGACGGCGGTTGAGTTCCGGCAGGTTGGATTGACCGGCGTAGCGGCGGCGGAACTGTCTAGCCCCACCGAACTCGTCGAGCCGATGAAGGACTCGTAGTTGCGTAATGAGTTCATCGGGATGGTTGACTACCGGCGTACCTGAAAGACATAGGCGAATAGCGTCGTCTCGCAACCTGTCTGAAAGTCGTATGGCTGCTTTCGTTCGCTGAGTTGCACCGTTCTTGAGATAGTGCGACTCGTCGAAGATAAGAGCGCTAATGCCGTCTAGCGAATCAACCCAAGCGTCGAGTATGTCGTAGTTCAGAATGTAGACATCGGCGATAGGCAGTTCGTAGGGCCGGACTCCGTCCACAATGACCGCTGTGCGGTTCGGGAGCCAAGAACGGGCTTCCCTAGCCCAGTTGAGTTTGAGGGACGCAGGGCAAACCACAGCCGCCGGGAACGCATTAGTAGCGGCGAGTACGGCTAACGCCTGAACAGACTTGCCAAGGCCCATCTCGTCGGCGATTAGAACTCCGGACATAAGTATCGGTGGATCGTCTCGCTAAAGGGTCTGCATGTGTGCGCTATCAATGATCGCAACTCAACACGACGCCCACCCACAGAAGTACCATTCGTTGTCGCCGGACTTGATCGCCACCGCCGGTCCCCACTTGCTGTCATAAGCGGAAAGAAGTCGGGACGTAGTTTCATCGCCGAACAACTTCCGCATCGGTGCAGAGTCATCGTCGAGGTGTGAGTTGATTGCAGCGTCGAAGTCGTTGAGTGTTTTGTCAACCGGTAGCGAGAACTCGACGAACCCTTCCTTCTCAGCGATGCTGCCTGAGTAGCCGCTATGTCCGTGATCGTAGTAGGCACGTTCGAGCGCATCGGTAAAGGCTTGTAGCGCTGTCGTACCATGGCCGTAGGCTTCAAAAGTACAGGCTCCCATAATCGCATCTCTTTCTGTTGTGGTGGTTGTTTGATGATGGTCAGTACCAGCAGTAAGAACCGTCGGCGTTTTCGGCGACCCAGCGGAGCCACCACGCAGCGTATTCGCATTCATTCTTGTGAGTGACCGAAACAGCCTCGACGCCGGTTTCGATGTAATCAAACTTCGATGGATCATCAACCCATTCGATTCCGGCGATCGCATCCTCAATAGTTTCAGCAAGGTCGAGGCATTCTGCTGCTGACTTGTACGTTCCATCAGCATTTGAACCGTAGAACGACATTCCTTCGCTTTCGTCATACGCAATGCCGAGCACCTTTTCTAGCAACGAGTTGCCGTATTTACCTCGATACCAGCATGGTGATCCGAAGATGCCGTGAACCGCTCCGGTTTCGGGACGACCCTTTGCAACATTGAATGGACATCCGCACGCTTCCGCTGTTTCGGCGCAATCAACAACGCCTTCGGGATCGCCATCAACGTAGATCGCTGTCTTTTGCGTTACGCACGGAAGTTTCGCTGGAAGATTATCAAGTCCCATTCTGCTCACCCGATTCCGTTGTAGGGATAGAAACCATTGAGGCCGGCGGCTCGAACAAACTCGTCGTGCTGTTCGTTGAGAAACTCAACGCACCGATCGCCGAACTGTAAGGGACTTTCGTCGCTCTCCCAGTCGTAGTTGACGGTGAAGCCGAGCCCAAGGCTGTCCTTTAGGCTCAGTTCTTCGTCCCATGCATAGGCCCTGTGGTCGACGTCGCTGAAGTAGCCGGGGCCGATAAACCATGACGGGACTTGATCGCCGGCATCGTTACGCACCCACGGTGCGACGTAGATGACGGCAACGTCGCTGCCTACGTTGGCGATCATGGCGGTGTAGCCGGCGTAGGTGAGGGCGCTGAGGATTTCATCGAACTCGACGAGGTTATGCACTTGTGGTGCTTCGGTGATCCGTTCGATTGCGTCGTCAATAGCATCGATGTCAATCTGACTGAGGATTTCTTGCACTTGGTTGAGTGCGGAGATGAGCGCTTTGTGATCTTCGGGATTCATGATCCTTGTGCCTCCGTGTGCTTTTGCAGGCTGGCCATGAGGCGAGCGTTGACTCGACGAAAGGCGTTGCGGCGGCGGATCTGATTGCGCTTCTCGTCCCATTCGTCTCCGGCTCCACCTTCGTTGCAGGAATCGGTGAGAAGATCGAGCATGAAGCCGACCCAGTAAGCGAGTGCTTGAACTGACTCAATCGTTGGGCATACGAACTCGTGATGAAGTCGTGTTCCGCTCTTGGGTGGAGTCGTGCGTGTCGTTACGCCGGCGAGCGCTGCTGCTTTCGCTGACTCGCTAGCGAGCGGTCCGCAAGCCTCGACGAACTCTTCTGAGACGAGTCGGTTGCGGATAATGAGCGTTGGCTCGGTGGTGGTTGTGGTGGTCATTGCAGTTTCCCTTCTTGATTGGTTTGGTTTGGTTTGTAGATCGTGTTCAGTCTTTGACCGGGGTGGAGTCCCATACGGTTCCGACCCATTCGGTATTGCCGAAGTCGTTCTGCGCTTCGGTGCGTGCATCTTCCGGTGAGTATGCGACGACGTTTACGTCGAACGTTTCGCCATTTGCGTCTCGAAGTGTGACGTAGAAGTTGCGGCGGAGTCCAGCCTTCCGGTTGGCGTTTTGCACGGCTGCGGCGATCTCCTTACCTCGCTCGTCGGTGGGCGGCGCTACGAACAGGCGATACTGCTCGACGACCTCCGATGCCATTCCGTGCCATCCGTACTGGAAGTCTTGAACCCAAAAGTCGTGTCCGTTGTTGACGGCGAGGACGATTCCCCGAAGTGTGAACTGTGCGAACGTGCAACCGTCGTCATCGAAAGTTTCGATGAGGCCCTTCCGCTTGAGGTCGGTGAGGTGTCCCTTCTTCTCTGGTCGTCCGTCGAAGTCGATGAGTGGGGTTCCGCTCCAGTTGCCTGCGTCCTTTGCAAGTTCCTCGAACAGTTGCGCTGATCCGGTGGTGAGTGTCGTGGTGGTGGTCATGGTGTCTCCTTAGTAGGTAGCCGGAGCGGGCCTCCGGTACCTACCACCCTAGCCGCTAGCCCTAGCCGGCTCCAGTAGTCGGGTATCCGGCCCCAGTAGCGGGTTCCGGGGCCGGTAGCCGGCCTAGAGCCCGTAGGGCGTAGGCGACCCCGGCTCGCTGGAACGGCAGAAGCACGCCGCCTAATCCGGGGACATCGAAATCCGCATCCGCCGCCGACGAAGCGATGATGCGCTCAAGTGCCTCGCGTGTTTCGTCGAGCACATCGTCTGCGGAATGATCGACGATCGCTCCGGTAGCAATAACGAAATCACTTACCGATGAAGATGCATCTAGATCAACCCGCCACGCTTTGCGTTTGGGATTCCATCTACATCCCGGCAGTTCCTTTACCCTCACCAACAGGTTGCGGTCATAGTCGAACGTAATGCTGAACGCATGATCTTCAATAGCAACCGTCGGTCCTAGTGGCGGTTCGGCGTCGGGCACGGTCTGTACTTCTGCGGCTAACCGGAAGTCGTGCTTTCGTCCGTACTCGACGACGGTCCTCACGGAAGTTAGCGGCGCATACCAACACCTATCAGCGGACGACCATTGCCTTCCGGGGATTGAACGTATGTCTGCTACGAGAAGCGGGTCGTAGTCGAAGCGAATAGCAAAGGCCTCGCCTATTACGTCGATACTGCGTTTCACTCGTCGAGGTCTCCACCGCAATGAGGGCAGGAGGTTGGCCGGCGGCGATTACGGTTCGGCTCTTCAATGTCACGTTCTGATCGATAACGAGGGATTACATAGACCTTGCATGCGGTCCGTTTCGCCGTCAATCGAAGCACATGACCGTCGATGTGCAGATTGGTTAGAGCGCCGGAAAGAGTTCCGTGGTGATGATCGGGGAACTTTTTGCGTATCTCGGCGATAGTCATTCCATAGAACCCTGAAGATTCCACGGCTTTGAGTATTGACCGCTGTGTTGTTGAGGTGATGCCGTTTGCGTCGTTACGCTCCGCCCGTTCGAGCGAAGTGTCTGTCCCTGACCATCCCGATGTTCCGGCATAAGGGGTCGCCGGAAGTGGTTCATCATCGAAAAGGCTGTTCATTTTGGTTTCTCCTTGTGTGGTGGTCCTGCAATAGTAAGAACTAATGCGTCTCGCCCGATCATGGGCGCAAGGTAAGTGATAGTGCGAACGATGTCAGGAGTGTCGTCGAGCAACAGTCCTGCATCGACTAGTCCGTCAACCGCTGCTTTGACGGCCGGGTGACACGCCCCGGTGTCTTGCAAGCCTCTACGGTTGCCGAGCCACGGTTGCGCCGTGATTACGCACCATTCCAGACGAGGAACTCGCTGTTCGGACGCTAGCCAAGCGAATCCTGTTCGCCATTCTTTTGTAAGACGCGCGCGTTCCCATCGATTCTTGCCTCGTTCGAAGTTCGTTGTCCAAGGTCGAGCCGGGAACTCAAACGTCCAAGTTGGATAATCGCTCATGATTCTCTTTCCCATGACCATCGCCGGAATCCACGTTGATGGGATTCTTCGGGGTGCGTTTCAATCATGTCGTGACAATAGCGACAGACAACTAGGTACTCGGAGCGATCTCCACCGACGATGCGACCACCCTGCGATCGGGGAAGGATTTCATGTACGTCAACCGATCGTCGAGTACAACCGTCGTCCCAGCGGGCTTCGCAGGTAGGTGTTTCTTGCAATAGTCGTGCTACGAGCGCTCGCCGTTCGACATACATCTTTGAGGTTTTCGCTGAACGATGTTTGAGCGGTTTACGTTGCGGTCGCCAAGGTTCTTTCGCCTTCAGCGGGGTGCGTCGAGTGAGCGACGAATACTTCTTTGCGTTTGATTTCGGTTTGTCCGGGCAAGTCATAGCGTGATAGTCGAACTCTTCAGCACCACAGTTCGCACAACGAGGACTCGTCATAACGGCAACGCTACTGTCGGTATCGGCTCGGCAAAAGCATGGAAACCGAGTTGCCCCGGATTCCCTAGCATTAGATGATCGAGTCGTTTCTGTGTTTCCGCATACATTCGAGTGAACTGCGCTCGCAGGGTGTCCATGTTCGTTGAGTTGCATAGATTCCACCACCCGAAGATGCGCACCGTTTCCGTAATCGCCGGATGCGAGAAAGTCGGTGGAGCGTTACGACCGGCAATGTTTGACTGCTCGACGATCTCTCCCCACGCTTCTGACGGCGACGGCGCTAACACCCCTAGTCGCGATGCGTATGAGCGGCGGATCGTAGCGACGGTGGGCCAACGATCTTCTACGAGGATCAACGCCTTGACGGTATCAAGCGTTAGTTTTGCGTTGAGGTCAGCGAGCGAGTCGGCGTACACCGCAACAGTTTCTACGCTTGCCGGCCATTGCGGATACGCCGCTGCTATCACCGCAACTACATGTGCTGCTTCCCTTGCGTTCATTGCTGTTCCCCTATCTCGTCGAGCCTGTCTAAGAACGCCCGAACACCGTCGATACCCTTTGGTTGCTTCTTGCTCCTAGAGGCGTGCAAACGTAGGCGGTCATACTGCCGGCGTAGCGCCGTTGGTGAAAGTACGTTGGCTCGCCAAAAGTCGTCGGCCTGACACCATTCGATAGCGTTCTGTATTTGCGATGGTGTCCGCCCGTCGATGCGCATCATTCGGTCAATCGTTTGTATCCACTTAGCGGTTACGGTCGGTCGCTTCGATCCGTTCGCTTCGATGCGATCTGCTAGCAGGTTCGCTAATCGAGTCGCATCGCTTTCGTCGAACATAGAAGTAACTGCCGTAATCTCTGAAGTAATCTCTGTTGTAATCTCCTGTATTGACTCGCCCACTTGGGCTATTCGAAGTTCCGGGATCGGCTGTTCGACCTGCCCGTTTGGGCTTATCGAACTGCCCATACGGTCCGATCGCTGTTTACTGGCATCCGAGGCGATAACAGGATGTTCGTAGTTGATCCGATACCACTTCCTGCGCTGCCATCGCACCTTTTCCGGCTGGCACGAAACGACAACGCCTATGCCTTCGAGCCGTGCGATCGCCGCTCGCACTTGCTTAGCGGTAACTCCGATCTCGTTAGCCCATTCGTCGGTGGTCTTGTAGACCCACATGTGACCGTAAAGTTCGTTGCTTGTTCGTGACATCCAGTAATGCAATTGCTGTAGAACCGCAGCATCCGTGATCTGTCCTAACGCTCGAACAAGCGAAGGTTGTACGACGATGCAGGGTTCGTTGAGTAGTAATCCCGTCAACGAGAAACCTTTCGTGTGGTGGTGCCGGGGACGATAACGCTTCGAAGGAACGCACGATCGTCGTCGAGGATGCGATACGATGATCTTCGTTGCTATTTGACTTCCGTGGTGGTGGGTCAGATAGCAAACGGGTCGGGGAGCATTATCTGCTTCCCGACCCGTTAGTACGCTGAAGCGCCGTCGCTGGTATTCGTCTTGGTTGTAGCGGGTGGCGTAGGGCCGAAGCCCTACGGAGCCGCACACGGCTACTGAGGGGTCCATGGGAAGGCGTTATGCCGGCGTTGGGGACACGAAGGTCGGGGCCATTTTTTCCCACTCGGCGACGAACTCCGTTACTTGGTCGAGCATCTCATCGGTAATCGTTCCGGGGTGGCCGAACCGTTCAGCGAATCCTTGCTTTGCCGCTAAGCGTGCAGGTGCAGGTTCGATACCGTTGAGCCGTTCTACAACATCGGCCATAGGGCCGGTGATGTTTGCGCTCGACGAGTCTTTTCGTTGCGGTTGGCTTTGCCGTTTCTTGGCCGGCGTAGGTGCTGGTGCGTTGCGATCGTTCTCGCGCAACATAACTTCGTGGCGAGACGCCATTGAACGGGAAACTCCGATACCGCACGCTGCGATTGCTCGTCCGATTGCGGAGGTTTCGGCGTTCATCATCTCAGAATCTTTCGTGTATGGCGTGCGACCGGGGAATGTTTCCCAAGCGGAAGCCGTACACGGGCATGGATCGTCAGCGGTGCGGTACACCGCCGCTGTTACTTCGATGAAGTGGCGATCGCCGATGACGCGTACTTCCGGCGGCGAACATACGATCCGCCCTTCCGGGTGGTTCTTGTAGAACCGCTCGACGCGTTCGGGAACTGTGACGTAGTCGGTAAGGTCAAATGCCATGATGTTGCTCCTTCGTTTG
>Ga0315903_10001425_pt1 | contig 36263 bp, 32 predicted proteins | sample LakEriMetagenome_7_FD_203524 | JGI IMG/M metagenome (GOLD analysis project Ga0315903, IMG submission 203524) | Freshwater fungal communities from buoy surface, Lake Erie, Ohio, United States - Buoy 2 MA119 | ecosystem: Environmental > Aquatic > Freshwater > Lake | place: USA: Lake Erie, Ohio...
ATTAGTCATACTCAGAACTTAGTAGATTAAATGCTCATACCGAAGAAAGGTGAGCACCATTGATGAAAGAAATAGAACAAAAATGGGCTGCCTGCATTGTTTACTATCAAGACCAAGAGTCACTAAACAACCTGCTTGAAAGCCTAGAAAATCAAAGCTTAAAACCTAGTTCAGTATTTATTGCTGATAATAATTCGAATGAGCCAGTAAAGATAAACAACTATTCTTTTCCGGTAAACATCTCTCGTTTAGCACAAAATAAGGGATTTGCCGGAGGTGCAAATGTAGCTGTTAACAAAGCTATGGAAAACAATTTCAATAACTTCATTCTTTTATCTCAAGATGTACTACTTGAAAATAATGCAGCTGAAAAAATAATTGAGAAATTAACTGAAAATAGCGGAATAGTTTTCCCAACCATGATGAACAGAAATACCAACACCGTTTTTTCTAAAGGTGGGTTAATTAATAGATTAACTGGAAAAATTTCACTGATTACCGATGACAACTCTAAGGACATTGACTGGGCAGATGGTTCCTGCTTAGCCTTTAATTCAGTTACCTCTAGAGCAGTTAATGGATTGTGTGAAAAATATTTTATGTATTTTGAAGACGTTGACTTTTGTTTAAGTGCCAAAAGAAAAGGATTCTCACTTACTCACGTTGAGGTTGTCGCATCACAAACACCTAAGGGACCTAGCCCAATGTTGCGAAGTAGAAATAGTTTAATTCTTGCCAGAAGAACGAAATCAGCTTTGTTTGTTTCCTCAGTCACGAAAAGAAATCTTTTAGGAGCGTTACTACTCTTTGCTAGATTAAGGCCTCAAGATGCATTTAATAGGCTTAGAGGAATTTTCCAAGGATTGGTTGTAAAAGTTGACTAAGAGTCGAGGGATAGGTTCATCACTTAACTGGAAACCAAATTTAAGAAAAAATATTTCAATAATTGACTTTATTTCCTTACTATTTGCTGTGGCTTTAATTTTAACTTTAAGATTTCCTCAAACTTGGCAGGGCGAACTAAGTGCCTATGAGATAAGAAATATATTTTTAGCTCTTTTAGTTTTGGTTTCTTGGTTATTTTTTCTTTGGTTTAACGGATCTCGTGACACAAATATTTTAGGATTTGGAGCCGATGAGTATAAAAGACTAATTAATGCAACACTTTTTAGCTTTACTTCTATCGCCTTTATTTCCTACATATTTAAACTAGAAATATCTCGCGCCTTTATTTTGCTTGTTTTCCCATTTGGGTTAATCACCTTATTTGTTTCCAGAAGAATACTTAGAAAAAGATTACTTAAAGCAAGAAGTGAAGGAAGATATCTTTCAAAAGTATTGTTACTTCACTCTGGAGAAAATGATCCAGTGGAATCTCGTCTCTCAATTGCATCTCATGCAGGTTTTGATGTTGTTTGTAAAGTGCAAACACTTGAGGGATCAAAACTAGACTTTAAACAAATTGTTACTAAAGCAATAGATAATAATTGTGATCAAATAATGGTTGGCCAATCCGCCATCATTTCTGCAGCAGAATTACGAAAACTGGGATGGGCGCTGGAAGAAACTTCAATTGATTTAATTGTGGCTCCTGCTGTGACAGAAATTGCTGGTCCAAGATTAAAAGTAAGCAATGTTGAAGGCTTGCCTTTATTGCACTTAGAACAACCTGTATTCAGTGGTGTTTCCAGGGTAACTAAGCGTTTACTTGATTTAGTTCTATCAGTTATTGGCCTAATTGTTATTTCACCGTTTTTATTAATCGTGGCACTGATGATAAAATTTTATGATAGAGGTTCAATTTTTTATTCACAAAAAAGAATTGGGCAAAACAATAAAGAATTTAGTGTTTACAAATTCAGAACAATGTATGAAGGAAGCCATGAACAACGTGGAAAAGTTATGGCAGAAACAAATAAGGATCCTCGCCTTGCCAAAGATCCACAAGATCCTCGGGTAACTAAACCTGGATTATTTTTAAGAAGATGGTCCATTGATGAGATACCACAAATAATTAACGTCTTAAAAGGTGAAATGAGTTTAGTTGGACCAAGACCACCTTTAGCAGAAGAAGTAAACCAATATGAAAAATCGGAAAAGAGAAGACTATTGGTTAAACCGGGTTTAACTGGCCTTTGGCAAGTATCTGGAAGATCAGAGCTTGATTGGGAAGATGCGGTAAGACTTGATCTTTACTATGTGGAGAACTGGTCTTTAACCTTAGATATTTTGATAATTATTAGAACTGCTACTGCAGTGTGGCGCGGAGAAGGTGCTTACTAGCTAACTGATTTGATGAATTTTTTACATTCATCGTAATTTGGTAATAATCCTTGGGCTTTTGACTTTTCTAGTGTGATTGCTTCTTTATCTTTTTCAGATAAAACTAGTTCAAGTTCAGGCCACTTAATGTTTAAAGTTTTATCAAAAGGATTAATGCCCTTTTCCCGTTCTGGGTTATATTTTTCTGTTACGTAATAGGTAACAACTGTGTGATTTTCTAAAGCAACAAAAGCGTGTGCTAAACCTTCTTCAATAAAAACAGCTGAAGCAGAACTTTCACTTAGCTCAACTACTTCAAATTTGCCAAAAGTTGGTGAACCAACTCTGATATCAATTACATAATCCTTTATCGAACCTCTTTGGCATTGAACTAGTTTTGCTTGACTGGGAGGAACCATCGCAAAGTGAATTCCTCTAACAGAGCCTTTTGAACTAGATGAAGTGTTTGTTTGTTTTATTTTAAAATCTCTACCAATGTGAGTTTTGAAATCTTCTTCTTTGAAGGACTCATAAAAGAATCCTCGATTATCATCAAATCTTTTAAACTCAATTTTCCAAGAACCATCAATACTTAAAGGGGTTGCTTTCATATTTAGTAATCTTACCCTTTTTCAATTCTTTGTTTACTAAACCATTTACTTAACACCAGCGAGCATTTCTCTTCTATTACTCCACCAACTACCTCTAATTGAGTATTTCCTGCACGCATAAGCTCAATTGTGGATCCTGAACTGATATCAGTATTGAATGCTCCAAAGACCACTCTGGAGATTCTTGCTTGAAGTATTGCCCCAGCACACATCAAACAAGGTTCTAGAGTCACAAATAGTGTTAAGCCCTCTAAATTCCAATTGCCTCTTTTTTGGCCAATTACTCTCAGAACACAAATTTCAGCATGAGCACTTGGATCACCTGTTGATTCTTTTGTATTAGTCGACATTGATAAGAGTGTTAAGTCTTTGTCGTAAAGACCAGCAACAACGGGAACCTCAGTGGCAGAGTTCTTGGATTCCAAATATTGCAAAAGCCCATCCATTATTGCTTCATCTTGGGGCCTGGGCTTCATATATTTAGTGTTCCCTACTTTGGTCTTGAGTAAACGATAATCTATTCAAGAACTCAAATATTCAGAGGAAGTGCAGATCAGTGATCGCAAGAAAACTATCGATAACTACTTTTTTGTGGATTTTTACAATTTCTCAGTTTGTAATTATCTCAATATTTTTGGGCCATAGAGGAGATACCTTTATCACTTTTGATAACTATCTACAAAGTGTTAAATATGTAACTTTACTGTTGCTAGTTTTATCAGTTTTACTAACTTTGCCAAACTGGAGGCAAATTAAAGAATTTGAACCAGTCAAATATATATTTGTAGCTCAAATTTTGATTCTTTACTTTGTTATGGTCTTTCACACAGACATAAAAGCAATAAATAGCCCCACTATTGCTTTGATGCTTATTTTAACAATTGCAATATTTATTCTACCGATAGATTTGAGAACAATAAATTTAATTTCTATCACTCTGGCATTCTTAAACATTTTAATTGTAGCACTTCAAATATTAGAAATTATTCCAGTTGCTCAAGATAACATCAGAGAAGGTTTAGGATTAATTTCTGATAGACCAACAGGAATTTTGTTTAACGCATTCGCAATGAGTTATGCGTCCGTAATAACTTTTGCGATTAGTGCATATTTTTTGAAAAAGAGAAATCTAATTATTTCCAACTTGTTAGCCGTTGTCGTTTCAATTATTTCAATATTACTTTCAGCAACAAGAACTCCAATTCTTCTGGTATCAGTTATTGGGCTTTTGATTTATGTGCAAGATCAAAAAATAGTTCAAAAAAATTGGAGAATAATCTCAATAATTGTTCCATCTATTTTTATTGCATTTCCTTTGATTTCAATTATTGGGGGAAATCAATTAGGTAACAATAACTTGGCTACTTTAAATGGTAGAACCCAACTTTGGACTTGTGTTACTTCTAGGTGGGAAGAATTTCTACCATTTGGGGTTGGAGTTCAAGCGGCTTTTCCTAATGGTTTTTGTTCTGATGATGAATGGTTTTCAAAACTAAGGCACCCAGAAAATATGTTTTTACTCAACTATGTTGAATCAGGAATTTTTGGGATACTTGGCCTCGTAGCTCTTTTTGTTATCACCTTCTGGGCTTCCGGAAAAGCTATTGCAAAAGGCTCTGCTTTACCAATGGCACTTACTGCCACTTTCTTTATGTCATCTATTTTTTATGTGCCACTTTTCCACTACTTACCGTTTTTGGAGAACAGAACAGCCAATAGAGGAGTATTTAACTTTTTCCTATTTACCTTTATCTGGATGGCTGTGTTAGCAGCATTTAAGAAACAAAAAGTAAAGCAGTAACCCAAAAAGCGCCTAGAGAAGTCAAATAGAATCCTGGGTGTACTGCTGATTTGGTTTCAGTTTTCATTCGGAAAAGTTGCAAAAGAATTACCTGAACTGTTAATGCTGATCCAAATGCTAGGGCAGCTGAAACATATCCAAGAGAATCTATTGTTAAGTAAATTATTATGGCCTGAAATATTACTGATAAAGGTGTTGTAATTCCTAGAACCCAAAATCTATTCAACCAAGTTAAAAGATGAGTATTTGCTAAATAAACAACATAGATTAATGTGCTTATGGAAGTTAGAACTACTGTTTTTTGGACATCAGAAGTAATCTTTATATTCGGGTTTAGTAACTCCAATATTAGGTTATTTAATACGGTAATACCAATAATCATTAAAGTTGCAAGTATAAATAATCTAGTAATTGTTGAATTTAAACTTTTAAAGGCTTTAAAAGAATTATCTTTTAGTTCGAGTAAGATTTTATTCAACCAAGCATGATTTAGTGCACTCAAAATCATGATTGGCGCTGTTCCTAATAACATGATTACTTGAAGGTATCCAGAAAAAGTTTTATCAATTTCTTGACCAAATATTATTTTGTCAATATTTAATAGTGCCATCATGGCAAACATGTGAGGCAAGATCGGATATGCAGATTTAACAGAATTAAATATCGAGTACTTTTTTTGAATTCTGTTTTTATTACCTTTGGTCCAGATTAAGGCACTTGAAACTAGGGCACCTAATATTGACCCCAAAACAAGAGCTGTTAAGGAGTTAGAAAAGAATGAAAAGTATGAATTAATGATTACCAAAACACTTGGTAAAAGTGTGCCAATAATTGAAATTAGTGCAAATTGCGCTGCCTTATTTTGAGCCCTTGCTAAAGGCAAAATTAACTGCATACAAGCAAGTCCAAAAGACATGGCTATTGCTGATAAAAGTATTGAGTTACCCACAAACATGACAAGAATTGCAGCAAGGATCAAATAGAAAAAAATTATTTGTTTAAACCATTTAAGAATACTTGGTCTAGATTCAGTATCCAAAACATAACTTCTGCTAATAATTATGGGAAGCCCCAGTGAAAACAAAATACCTAAAACAGCAGCAACAGAGGTTACGTAAGCAATTTCTCCAAAAGTTTTCACATCTAAAACTCTGGTGAGAACAGGTGTTAAAAGAACAGGCCCAAGCCCTTGCCCGATAGCGCCAAAAAGATAAATATTTCCACTCATCCCAAAGGGCATAAACACCTTTTGAACAGATCGAATTATTTTAGTCATCTATTTACCTAAGTTTGATTTGAGAACTTTAAAGGACACTGCCTTAGTAGAACCTGAAAACAAATCAATTCCTCTTTTAAAAATAAAAAATATTGATTTTCGTGGCCTAGGATTCCAACCCAAGATTTCCCTTAATTCAGTTGGAGATTTCTTGCAGTTTAAACCTAGTTCGTCTTTCCAAAGTTGAGCAAAATTGTTGTTTAACATTTTGGCCCAATCGGTTTTTCCATCTCCAGCCTGTGATGCTTTATCGTCAGGATTTGTAACCGAGTAATCAATAGGACCACCGATTTCAGCACTTAACCCTAAAGATGTGGCATAAAGAATAGCTGTGCTCATGGAATTTGAAACAACTTTTGAAAATCCAGCAACAATATCACGCTGTTTTTTCAAGAACTCAAGATCAAATCCTTTTTCCCAAGGAGTTCCACTTCCATGAGTTATTACTGAGTGACCAGCTGATTCATACTTTTGTTTGGTGTCAGCGTTAGCAAAGTCATATTTGTGAAGTACCACTGTGATTGGACCATATTGATCTTTTAAATAGCTTGCATATTCTTTGCTTGTATCTCCCATCTGCGACCAACTTGAGGAATGAGCAGGATAAGCAATGACTCCATTTTTTTCTTTAGTTTCTGTTTGTGGATAAACATCTTCCAGATAAAGCCAAGGCGCACCAATAGCAAAAACATTTGATTTACCGTTTGCTTTAATTATTTCTTCACATCTTTTGGACCACACGAACTTGTTGGCAACTCTTTTGGACCCTAAATAGTTACCAAAACCATCAGTGGCATTCCAGCCGTGTTGCAAATAGCCATTTAACCAAGGTTGGCCCCCTAGGCCACAATATTTAGCCAACAGGTGAATATGACCATAAAACCTATTTTCTGCTTGTCCTGATACTTGGGATAAAAAGGTGTTCAAGTTAAAAATCAGCTCTCACTTATAAAGGATTCAGGGCCACAAGGATTTGTTTGTTTAGGTACTTCACTTTGATAAGGATTTTTTATCTTCCACAATGAAACAGATCCTTGAGATTTAACTAAATCAGCAAACTTGTTGTAATTAGCTGCACTTGGCCTTGTTGAATCAACAACTAACCAATCAACCCCACTTTTTTGAAACACTTCCCAATTTTGGTTATTTGGGCTTATGAAGAAATCTTGGTTTAGTTTCCAAAAGTCTTCTTTCCAGTATTTATTTAAAATTGGTTCAGCAAGTGGACAAGTTGTGTAAGACCATCCTTCTAAGAGAACTCTTCTTTCAGATAAAGCTGAAAGAGCAAATTGTCTTGCTGTACAAGTTTGATTCTCTTCAGGACCAGCACAATGTCTGTTAGTCGCAATTAAATCATTTTTATCAGAATTGTCTTGAAGATATTTTGCTATTTTTGCTGTGCCAACAGTTATGGAATATGGATGTTCAGGCAAAGAATAAGCTTTTTGGTCAAATTTTGTTAACCCTGAAAACATTCCTATGGAAAGAGAAGTAACAAGAAGATAGGTAATTACTCTTTGTCTTTGTAGTCGGGCAATAATTCCTGCCACCATCAACACAAAAATTGTTGCCAATACCCATAACCCAAAAGTTCTCAGTACTTGGGCCATTGGGATAAAGGATGAAAACAATTGAAATAGAACAGGCTGACCAATTAAGCCAAGAGCGATTAGCAGTATCTTTTCTACACTTAGTTCTGTTGCTTTGTAAAAAGCACTACTTGCTAGTAAGACTCCAATAAAAGGGATAACACTATAAAGCAAAAATAATTGAGAGTATCCCCAAGTTTCTAGTAATAGTGTTCCACCAATTCCTGCAAGAATCGTTATTACGAATGGGAAAAATGTCTTAAAAGTTTTCTGGTAGTACGTATGCCATGTAACAAAAATAAGGAAAGAAAACGAAACAATAAAAAGAACCGTAAATACCACTATTGATCTTGAGTTAAGACTTAAACTGTAACCCTCAGCCAATAACCCCAGTGTACTTAGAGGATTAAGCCAAAGGGAGGTTCCATTTCTTCCTTGATCTGGGCTACTGCTACTTACTTGGAGGTAACCAATAATGAATCCAAGTGAAGTCGGAACAAATAAATTTATTAAATTGTTTTTAAGCTTTTCCTTGTAATTAAACACTATGTAGGAAATAACCAAAATCAGAATTAGTAAACCAACTGGACCTTTTGACAAGGTAGCTGTGAGAGTTACAAAAAATAATACACCTATTTTTATATGGTTATTTAAATTTATTTGATTATAAGAATAAATAAAATAAATTGCTAAAATTGCAAAAACATTAGCAGTAAACTGAGGCATTGATGTTGAGGAAATAAATGGTCGTGCTAAACCAATCTGATCATTGAATTCAGGAAATGTTGGATAGATCGTAAGTCCACCTAGAACAATTGAGAAAACTCCAGCAATCCAAGATTTTCCAATCGCCTTTCCTGCCAGATACAAAAGTCCAAAATAAATTATTCCTAGTAATACAAATTGTGTTTTGAACATTGAAACCACTAATTCGATAATTCCAAAAAAGGAAATAAAAGAACCTAAAGAAAATGAACCCCAATGATATTTGAGTGGAACTTGGGCTTCTGCAACAAAAGGAAAAATATCAGGACCGTGATTGCTTATTTCTCCAGCTTGAGCTAAAGCGTTATAAGTGTCAGGCCAAACCAAGAACTGGTCAAGATTGCTAGCCGGAACATAAAGTGATTGTCTGAATAAGAGAATGAATATAATGATAGAAAAAGTTACAAGTGTGATGTTTTGTATATTAATTTCAACTTTATTTTTAAGTTCTTTTGGGAAAAGGTATTTATTAAATCGAAGAAGAAGATAGAACGAAAATAGTGTTAATCCAATAGTTAATACCCATGTGACACCAAATTTGGATAAAAGAGCATGCAAAGGAATTATCAAGGAGATTAGAACAGCAGAGCCAATTATTATAGAACTAGTCAGTTCTCGAATCTTGAAAATATTTAAACCAATAAAGGCTCCAGGAATCAGGATCAGAAAAAGAACTGCTCTGGCAGCACCTAAGGAATCACCAAAAGAACCATTATCTAAAAACGGTGTTAAGAATAGAGCTAATGAAAGTACTAACCAAATACTTAATCTGATGACAATATTGCGGTTTTTCAGCGTTTTGAGCACAAGTCAACTATAGGCAAAAGACTGGGTTAAGATGGTTCATATGCAGGTTCCTTTCTATAGACACTCATTAGCGCCTGAAAACTCTAAATATGTAGCCAAAGTCTTAGAAACCCCTTTTCTTACTTCAGGCCCAATTGGCAAAGAAGTAGAGGCTCAACTTTGTGAATACTTTGGCGTTAAGCATGCCAAGTTAGTAAACAGCTGGACAAACGGTGCTGTTGCAACTCTTCTTGCTCTAGATATTGGCCCAGGAGATGAAGTAATAGTTCCAGCAATGACTTTTATTGCTACAGCAAACGTTGTTGAATTAGTTGGAGCAAAACCAGTGTTCATTGATTGTGACCCTGATACTTTATTAATAACTCCAGAATTAATAAAAGCAGCAATTACTAAAAATACAAAAGCTGTTATCCCAGTTCATATGTATGGGCAAATGTGTGACATAAAAGCAATTAGAGAAATATTGCCAAAAGACCAAAAGATTTCAATTGTTGAAGATTGCGCACATACTTTCGAAGCTAAATTTAATGGGGATCGCCCTGGCAGGTACTCAGATGTTTCAATATTTTCTTTCTACGCTACAAAGAATATCAACTGTGGTGAAGGTGGAGCCATTATTACTAATGATGAAAAAATATTTGAAAGAGTGATCCAATCAATTCTTCATGGGATGTCAGCTGGTGCTGCAGACAGATTTAAAGCAGGCCAATACCGACATTGGGGAATGGATCACTTAGGTACAAAGGCAAATCTTCCAGATCTTCTTGCATGCTTTTTACCTGAGCAGATTAAAACAGTCGATGCCAGACTCATTGATAGAGAAAAACTTGCTCGCAAGTACGAAACAGCTTTAGAAAAAACAAAAATCAAATTTCCTTTGACAAAATCCGGTATCGTTCACTCCCGACATCTTTTCCCAATTCACGTAGGAGCCAATAATCGAGACAAAGCCCTTATAGCCTTGGGAGAGGCAACTATAGGGACAACCGTTAATTATAGATCTGTCCCAACAATGGGCTACTACTCAAACAAGTATGGCTTTACAGGACAAGAGCATCCAGTAAGCAAATCGTGGGGAGATGGAACATTAAGTATTCCCCTGTTTCCAGGAATGAGAGTTGAAGAGCAAGATTATGTCATTGGCGTATTAATCAATAAAATAGACAAAATGATTGGCGAAAATCAATAATGTCCAAAGTTATGGTCACTGGTGCAGGTGGTTATATAGGCACCCAATTAGTTAGAGATTTAGTAAAAGCAGGACACGAAGTAACTGCTGTTGACCGTTTTTTCTTTGGGAAAGAACCATTAAGTGAATTCATAGGTAATAAACAAGTAAACATCAAACAAAAAGATATACGAGATCTTGATCAAAACGACTTAAAAGGTCATGATGCAGTTTGTGATCTTGCTTGTCTTTCAAATGATCCTGCGGGAGAAATCGATCCTCAACTTACTTACCAAATAAACAGAGATGGCCGAATTCATGTTGCAAAAACTGCCAAACAAGCAGAGGTCCCAAAATACATAATTTCTTCCTCATGTTCTGTATATGGCAAAGGTGAAGAACCACAATTATCAGAAACCTCTAAAACAAACCCAATCAGTGTTTACGCAAAGTCAACTCTTGAAGCAGAACAGGAAAATCTTTCCATCGCGGACAACAATTTTTCTGTAACAGCTCTAAGAAATGCAACTGTTTTTGGACTTTCAACGCGTATGCGTTTTGACCTTGTTGTTAATTTAATGACATTAACTGCATTGCAAAAAGGGAGAATTATTGTAATGGGAGGGGGATTACAATGGAGACCTTTGGTTCATTTATCTGATGTTTCTAAGGCTTTTATGTCTGTAATTTTAGCGAATGAAAAAATCGTAAATAAAGAAGTATTTAACATTGGTTTAGATAACTTTCAGATCAAGAATCTTGCCTATTTGGTGAGAGAAGAATTACCCTTCCCCGTAGAAATTGATGTAGCACCAGACGATGCTGATAGTAGAGATTACAATGTTATTTTTAAAAAAGCTCAAGAAAAAATAGGATTTAAAGCAGAAATTGGAGTGACGAAAGGAATTAACGAAATTTATTTGGCTTTGAAATCAGGCAAGGTTGATGTGGGGCCAAAAACGGTTACCGTTCAATGGTACAGAAATATATTAGATGCTAAGAAATTATTGGATTCTGTTTTACTTGACGGTAGAGTGATTTGAGTATATACATGAGACAACTATCTGTAGTAATTCCTGTTTTCAACGAAAGCTTGCTTGTTAATGAATTGATTAAAAGAGTTAAGTTAAATGTTGAAAGAGTGACCCAAGATTATGAGATTATTATAGTTGATGATGGGAGTATAGACACAACTTGGGAAAAAATTTTAGCAGAAGTAAATTTAGAAAAGAGAATAAAAGGTATAAGGTTTTCCAGAAACTTTGGACACCACTATGCAATAACAGCAGGATTGCACCAGGTTTCTGGAGAATGGGTAGTGGTTATGGATGGCGACTTACAAGATAGACCAGAAGTAATTCCTGAACTTTTTGACAGGGCTCAAGAAGGTTACGATGTTGTTTTTGTTTCAAGACAAAATAGACCAGAGAAAATTTTTTATAGAATTACTCAAAAATTATTTTACTTTTTCCTTAGAATTCTCTCGGGAATAAACTTTGATTCAAGCCAAGCTAATTTTTCTATTATTAATTGGAAAGTAGTCGAGGCGTTTAAAAGGTTTCCGGAAAGCGCAAGATTTTATGGAAGCACGATCAGATGGCTAGGTTTTAAGCGATCTCAAATATTTGCAGACCATGGCGAAAGATTTTCCGGCAGACCTTCTTACACTTTAAAGAAGAGAATCAAACTTGGATCAGATATGATTTTGTCTTTCTCTGAAAGACCATTGAAGTTTGCTATAGGCCTGGGCACTTCACTATCGCTTTTGTCATTAGCTCTAGCCATATGGGTCGTCCTAAGATCAATGTTTTTTGGATATTCAGTAACAGGATGGGCAAGTATCATTTCAGCCATATTTTTTTCAACCGGAATACTTTTAGTTGTAATAGGAATATCAGCCATTTACATTGGAGAAATTTTTAGAGAAGTAAAGAATAGGCCACTTTATATTATTGATCAAGAAATTTAATTTATTACTTGTGTGCCCGAAGAGATTTGAACCCCTAACCCCCTGGTCCGTAGTCAGATGCTCTATCCGTTGAGAAACGAATACTTATCTTGCAGATTAAACCAAGATTAATTTTGAATTCGATTTATTTGGGCACCTCGTAAAGTGCTCATTTAACCAATCTCGTTGAGAACATGAGCAATAATCCAAAGGCTGGCCAAGTACCCATGAGTGCTGTTTTTTACATAATAATTTAGACTAAACTATGTTAAATGAAAATCCTTATATTGGGTGGGACAAGTGCTGTAGCTTCCGATTTTTTAAGCGCACTTTCAAGTGAAACATCTTTAGAAGTATTTGCTACATATTGTAATAAAAAACCCTATTTGATTTATGAAAGTATAAGATGGGTTAAACTATGCCTGGAAAGCGATGAAAACCATTTTTTAAGCGAGCTAAAGGCAATTGAATTTGATTACGTTCTTAATTTCATATTAATCGGGGAAGTCACTAAATTGGATCGTTATTATAGGATAATGTCAAAATTATTTCTTTCAGTTTTTGGTGCTTCAACTAGAGTTATCAACATAAGTTCAAATGGAGTTTATAAGCACTCTTTGATACCAATAACGGAATTAGATGAATTGAACACTGTCGAAGTATACGCAAAGCAAAAAGTTATTAGTGAAAAAATACTAGCGGAGCGACAAATGAATTTAAGAGTAGCAATACTTCCAATTAGAAAATTTGGCTCAGGGACTTTAATAAAAAATATCTATAAATCAAAAAAGGGGGCACATATATTCGTTGATGAAAATAATTCTTGGAACGGAATATTATCTACACATTTTGCCCAATTACTTATAACTTTAATTAATCAAAACTATTTTATTCACGGAACAAGAAATATATTTTCCTTGAACCCTGAACCAACAATAGAATTAATAAAATCTATATTACTTTTTACAGACCGAACTGATTTGAAAATAGACTATGATAATTCTAAGTCACTAAATAAAATCATCCTTAGCACAGTGTATAAAGATTTTCATAATAATATTTGGCACGATTCAATGTATGGTGGAGAAATTACCACTAGAGCAGTTCTTGACGAATTATCTAAATTACGATTCCATCTCCAATAAAACTTCTCTCAATTGGTAAATGATACTTTTCAGGAGTATGATTTCGAAATCCGTTTGGAACTTTCATTCTCGATACAAGATCGTTAACAATTCGAGTGCTAGCTAACCCATCACCCAAGCGGTGCTCCCATGAAGTTTTACTAATAACATCAAATTTTGAATGTAAATCTTTATAGTCTTTTTCTTCTAGAAATTCCGGATCAACCTTTACAGATGAGCGACAGTCGTACACCTGAGGCCTTTCTGTTGCTTTTCTCATTTGGATGGAAGGAATCTTAAGTACGGCAGTCTCCTCAACAACTGTTCCTGAGTCAGTTATTACTCCTTTGGAATTAACCATCAGCATAAGCATCTCTTTATAACCGATCGGATCCACTAACTTCACGTTTTTAGGTAGAGCAATTTCAAATCGCTTTAAGTTTTTCTGGGTTCTGTAACTTGCTGGAAAATAAATAATTTCGTTAAAACTACCAAAAAAATAAATGATATTTTCTAAGATGGATCTATTTTCTACGTTTTCTCTTCTATGACATGTTGCTAGAAAATATTTATCTTTCTCTAAGTTTCTGTCAACAAAAAAACTAGTCTTAGCCAAATCTTCATAATTAGCTATCCTTTCAAAGTAATATGTGTTCAGAACATCAACTATTAAGTTTTCAACAACTACAATTGAATTTGGATTCAAACCCTCCCTGATTCCTTGTTCTTTATATTCTGGGAAATATGTATAAATCACATCGCTTAAGTGATCAATAACAGTTCTGCATTTTTCTTCTGGCATCCGCCAGTCGTAAGAACGCATGCAACCTTCAATATGGACTATAGGTATGTTCAATTGTGCCGCAGATAGGCATCCCATGACGGTGTTTGTATCGCCTAGAAATACCACAGCCCTTGGATTAAGTTTTTCTAAAACTGGATAGAGTTTTCTAATAACGTCTGAGCTGACTTCGGAGTCATTTTCACCGGTTGCCCCTAATTCTATCTCAGGTGCAGCCACATTCAATTCCTGAAAAAAAACATCCTTCAAATTAGTGGAATAATGTTGACCGGACCAAATGAATGTAACTTCAATTTCTTTTTGAGCACGTAGTTTATTGAGAACCAAACTAGCTCTGATTACGTCTGGCCTAATTCCTAAGACAACAGCAATTCTATTGTTTTCAATCAAGACTAATAAATCCTAAGCTCTGGTAGAGGGGTGATCCAATAACCATTGTAGTTCATTTCTTGCGATCGAATGGCATCAAGGTAATTCCAGGCCGTTACTAACACGTAATCCGGATTTTGCTTTCTAAAGTTGTGCGGTGAAATAATCGGGGTGTGAGTACCTGGCATGTACTTTCCGTATCTGAAAGAAGATGCGTCGACAACACTTTTCACGTCAGATAAACCACAAGCGTTTAGCCACATAGTGGCTTTCCCAGCAGCCCCGTATGCATAAACAGTCTTTTGGGAGGCGAGTAACCCAACCAAATCTTTGGTACGGGTGATTTGCCTTTTTGAAATGGCTGCAAATTCCAACCATTTCTCTACACTAGATAAACCTAAACTCAATTCAAAATCAGCTAATTCACTCACAGATTTATTTACCGGCAATTCCTTTTTACTTGCATAAATTCTTAAACTTCCCCCATGCATCGGAAGTCTTTCTAAGTCAAAAATCCGTAAATCATGAGTTAGTAAAATGGATGAAAGAGATTTTAGTGAATAGAAATTTAAATGTTCGTGATATAAAGTATCCCATTGATTTTGTTCATACAAGTCTCCACAATACATAATTTCAAGTATCAGAATTCCACTATCCTCCAAAAGATTACCTATGCCCTTTAGAATTTCGTGAGGCAAATTATTATGAGGAAACGCGTTGCTGGCTGAGATTACATCGAATAAACCGTAATCCTTCTTAATTTCATTAGAAACTTCAAAGTTAAACAAACCAGGAACAACATTTAAATTCTTTTCTTTCGCAACAGAAACTATATTTGGAGCAGCATCAATTCCTAGCACACTAACCCCTAATTCTGAAAGGGGTTTCAATAGAATTCCATCATTACAACCGATTTCGAAAAAAGTTTTTGGATTAAATCTTTTCTTAATTCCAACTGCTAAATCATTAAAATGTTTAACCAGAAAAGGAATAGTTGACGAAGAAAACGAGTAATCCCCAAAAAGTATTTTAGGATCAATTGAATTAGGAATTTGAACCAGTGAGCAGTCATTACAAATAACAACTTCTAAATCATAAACAATCTCATTATTAATTTCTTCTAAACTATTTAAAAACCCTCCTGCTAGGGCCATTTTACCGAATTCGATGATTTTGTGTAAATTGGACTTCTGGCAATTTCGACACTTAATATTCAAATCTACTCCTAAACCTACGTACAATTAGAAACAATATCGGCTTTAAATACTGAAGCACAGTTGAAATCGAATAATTAAATGAACTTTTTCTTTGATTTGTCCCTCGGCTACCCAATTCTGAGTTAAAGTTGGAAATCTTTATTCCCAATTCTTCGATCATTACCCACTCCTCAATTATAGATGAGAAGCCACTCGAATTCTGTAAAACAATAGATCTAAATTCAGAGCCAATGGCCCGAAATCCATTGGAAGGGTCCAAACATTCTGATTTGATAATAATGCTAATGACTTTATGTGCGATTTTTGACAAAATCGATCTTTGAATCGAACCAAAACTTTTCCCAAAATTTGAATTCGAAAAATATCTATTTGCTTTGATGTATCTAAAACCAAGTTGAATTCTTTCGTAAATCTTATTTATATCTTCAATCGGATTAGTTCCATCCGAGTCCATGATTATATAGAAATCAATTGATTTATTGTAATTAATCTTGAAAGCTTCTTTAACAGCATTTCCATATCCCCTAGTGCAATTGGATGTTGAAATAAATATTTCACAATTATTTGAATTCCCCTCCGTCATTCTGGAATTTTTAAAATCAATTAATTTATCGAATGTTGCATCGGTCGAGTTATCGTTGATTATCGAGATAATAGAACGGGAAGCAAATGTAGAATTTAAAAAATTATACAAATTAATAATAAAATTACTTATGCTGCTTTCTTCGTTATAAACAGGGATTACAACGCAAAAATTACTTTCTTGCATTGCGAAAATTGGATATTCTATAACTGATTGCGGAAATAATCACAAAAATGTAACCAAATATTTCTGTTTTAAATTGAAATTTCTCAGGAATTTGTAAATTCAGTATTCTGTCCGAAATTTGACTAGAATTATGCAAATAATTTTTTACCGAAATACTTTCAATACTCCCACCAGATTGCAATACCTTAATTGTCATTTCTGCAAAGAAAGACAAGCCCGGTCTGGAAACACCAAGTGCTTGAACGAAACGACGATCAAAAGCTCGAAATCCATTTGTTGAATCCGAAATTCGCTGGCCCAGGAGAATCCAAATTAAAGTCCTATAGACTTTTTGGTAAAAAACAAATTTGGTTTTTGAATTCATATTTACTACTTCAAATCTTGAGACGATAACCAATTTTATATTTTCAAGAATCTTTACATAAATTTCTTCCAATAAATTTAAATCCTGGGTTCCCTCGCCCGTTAAAGTTAAAACATAGTCCCCGGAAGAATACGCACAGCAAGTCCTTATCAACTCTCCGAGCCTCATGCGCTTTTTCAAAGAAATATTTTTTATATGGAGAGCTGGATATCGGGATATTGGATAACTTTTATACGATTTATTGTTACGAAATGCATTAACAATGAGTACTTCTAAAGAAATTCCCTTAATTACAGAAATTTGATTCAATTCGTGAAGCGTATCTGATACATCTTTATTTTCAAGATAAACTGGAATTATAATAGAAATATCGTAATTACTCATCTAAAATTAGTTTCCCATGGATTCCAAAAGTCAAATTTTAATCTATAATCATCTGCAATACTTTCACTCAGCAATTTATCAGAAAAAACTAGTAGCCTATTATGAGCAGTTAAGTTCTGAAGGCCATTGTAATTGCCAGGAGGAACCAAAAGTGCTTGTCGATCTAAGCTAGATATGATAAAAGTTTTGGGATCCTGATCTTTATTTGGTTTGTTCCAATCATCAGGGTGGCTTACTCCTATTTTAAAAGTACCGTCTAAAGGAATAAATACCTTAGACTCTAAAAGGTGACCGTGCCAGGCTCTGATAAAATTAACGCGGTGATTTTCCACTATGTAAAATCTCTTAAAACGTTCAATGGAAAGATCATTAGAAAATGTCAGCAGACCCCTATCATCAACTATATTCTGAATTTTTATTAATTCAGCATCCATTTTCACATCCCCAATTCAAGGCTTGAAGAAATACTTAATATTTCGTTATCTGTTTTAATTATAGACTTCCTCAGCGATTGCCAATTTGAAAAGCTTGGATCTGAGATATCAGTTATTCTGTTTTCCTTTAGTACGTTTAATATTTCGTCAACTCCCTCATTAACGGTGAGTTTCGGTAATTCATCAAATTTTGAGAGTAATTTATTACTTGAGACAGAATAATTACGGGCATCTTGAAACTGAGTTTCTGTTAATTCAACATCCGAAAGTGGTACTTTGCTCCTAATAATCTCAGAAATTTGAGTGATTGTATAATTATTCTGGTGAATGTTATAGATACCATTTGCATCGTTTGTTACGGCTTTTGTCACAAATTTTCCAACATCGCGGACGTGCAACAGAGGTCTAAATTGCTCCCCTCCAAATACAGTCATTTTCCTGGTAAAGAAAGCTTTCACAGTTAGAAGATTCACTACAAGATCTAGCCGAATTCTTGAGTGTGTATCACCAACCCCAAAAAGTGTTCCTAATCTAAAAATACAAGAGTCAACACTTGAATCTAAGATCAAATTTTCAGCATCAATCTTACTTTTTGCGTAAAGGGAAAGAGGATTTAATGGACTTTTTTCATCAAGTAATCCATCCTGTGCCCCATATACAGAACAAGTTGAAGGGAAAATTAATCTTCCTTTGAAATCTTTTAAAAGAGGGATTAAGGAACTAACATTGATCTCCGTTGTCAAAGAAGAATCAATCGCACATGCGGGATCTCCTACTAGCGCAGCCAGCCAAACAACGCAATCAGCCCACATGACATGTTGTTTTATTGAAGGCCAATTTAAGATATTTTCTCTTATAAGTTCCACGGGTTTAAAATAGTTTTTTTCGTAGATTAATAAATCCACAATTTTAACCTTGTGACCTTCTCCTAATAAGTAATCGCAAAGCGGCCCCCCAACGTAGCCTGCCCCCCCTACTACCAAAATATTCATAACACCTCACTTATGAACTTAATTCGATTTATCATAAATATACAATAGTAATGAATATTTAAGTCAACGCTTGAAACACGAAGAAACGCATCGATTTAAAACAATAAGGGGCTAAATGTCGGACTTGCGTCAAGGGCTCTGATTCCACATGAGATTCAAGACACATTCGTCAGACAAAATGATAAACAATTCACTCAAATGTGCAAAAAGAAATTTGAATGAGATTATCTCTAAAAACTCCATTAATTTATTCGTCTGGTTGATTCCACCAAACTATATAAGTTATATACATTTAGAAATCTTTATCGAATTGACCATAAAAAAGACAAAAGTCTTGACATCTTAGTTAAATTCATTTTGTTATGGTCACTTGAAACACGAAGGACATTAATGGGATAAAACATTGACATTCACACTCTAATGTAGTCGTTTTTAATCTCTTGTATGAGGACAAAATAGTGAGTAAAATGCAAAGATTCTAACTTGGTAAGATTGTTTGAAATATTTCCAAGTCAATTCTTTTTCGTTCCTCATTCTCCAATAAATAAGCGTTATGCATTTTCTTGAATAACTCAATTACATAAATACGACTACTCTTATCGTTATCACCCACTAGAGAATTTCGCAAATTTAAAAGTAATTGATCGTCATCTAACATAGAGTTTTCTACAAAAATGGAATGCGAACTGATTATTTGAAACTTTTTTATGTCGCTATGACCATAATCAAAAACATTTTTATCTCTTGGAACTAGGAAAGTAAAAGCATTTGATTTCAGATAAAACGAAAATAGAAATTTATGGTAATCGGAAATAACTGGCATCGGCGATAAATGATATTGAGAATTATCAAAGTTACCAATCAAGTGACCGAAGATTTTTAGATTCAAAGTTGGCACATTTACTCTAGAAACAATCGAGTTGACCGATTCTAATTTAAATATATCCAGATATAGCTCCAGAATGGATAATTGATGTAGAGGATTAAAGATTTTATGCGAGAAAAAAGGCAAATCTATATTTTTAAAGTCGCTCAAATAGGGGCTTCGCACTGTAATTTTGGAGTTGATTGAGTTAAATTGCAAAAAACTTTGTATCTCGTTTTGCAAGAAAGTATTAGAAACAAGTATAAAATCAGCTCTTTCAAGATACATTTCTATAAACTGAGATTTAGGATTTAATACATTATAGTCAGGGTGGTCTTTAGGAATTGCGAATAAATGATCATCTATATCGTAGATAACTTTCCCTTTAAATCTAGACAAGATATCTAGCCACTTAAGATTATCAGAGATATTTTCTTGTAACATTGAATAGCGATTTAGGACAATATAATCGTAACCTTTAATTTCATCGTAAATTAATTTTGTTGAATAAGAAAAAACAAAATTAAAATTTATATTAGTCATAATCAATTTAATAGGATTAATAATTCTAAGAAAACTTGATGCAGAAATTATCGAGTTGTTTTGTTCAGGTAAAACCAGAATATTTAGCATTATCTAATCAAGTATAAAGTGTTAAGTTTGGTAATTGACTCTGTAAATTGCGCTAAACTGGAATCTAATTCAAGACAAATTCCGGTGGGATCATCCTTCATACGCTCGCCTATTGCACCAATATTGTAATATATCTTTGGAATAGGCCATTGAATCAAATCAGAAAGTATAAACGAAAAAGTCTCAGGGATATTGCTAGGGAAATAAATTCCATGGATTGGAACACCTGAAATAAAATTCTCAATACCCGAAAATGTCCTAAATTGCCCTGATACAATTAAATTCGATCTTACTATTGTGTCTTCATGAAAATATCCAAATAAGTAGATATTAACTAACGGGAGTCCAGAGGAATCTACCAAACCAAGAACCTTTTTTAAATTATCAATTCCTTTATGCGCGGAAATAGCTCCCACTACTAATAAATTTTTTGTTAACAAATTTAACTCATTTATCGTTGAGAAATTAGGAATAATGCCATTTCCACTTTCCGGAATGATTTTGAGTATTTTACTTGAATCAACGTATTTATCAATTATTCTAGAAAAATCTGAATGGACAATAAAATTGTTACTCTTGTTAATAACGTTAATTCGTTCTGTTCGGTAAGTTTCAATACTTTTATCATATCCTGAATTAATCAAACATTTATTACAATTTGCTTCATCGGGCAATCCACAAAAATTAAATTCGTGATTAATAAGAAATATCTTTGGACATATTAATGAGAAGTCATGAATTTCTACAGATTTCTTAGCGTAAGGAAATTTTAGATACAATTCATTAATTAACCTTGGAGAATTAATTGTTGAGTGAATAACAAAATGAGCGTTATCTATTTTACTTAAAATGAAAAAGAATAAACTTTGACTTATTTTTATTTCCTTGTTGTCATCCCTGGTGTTGTTAAAAATATCGACAAGAAAAATATCATCAAATTGATTTAACATTATAACGATATGCATAGAATTTCTATCTTTCATTATGTCTTGTTTAATGTATCGGTCTGTTCCTCCTCCAAAATTATGCATTACGTGCACTTTACAGGTATTTTTCATTCCTGAAATATTATTAATTTTTTGTAGTAATATACTAATTATATTCAATAACGTTTGTTCTTTGAAAGTGTTTACCTCCTTAAGATAGTTAGGATATAAAGCGAGTAATTTACGAATCCCACTCCTCATATTAATTTCTTTTTCTGATCCTTCAAATGATGCAGTACCAACATGGTAAACAAATGTGTCTGCAGCTATTCCTGATTTAAATCCATGCTTATATGCACGTAAAGAGAATTCATTTTCTTCCCCGTAGCCTCGGGGGAAAGCAATTTCATCAAAAAACCCACAATTTTCAAAAACTTTATCTGAAATCAGTACACAAAATCCATCGATTGTCGGTGCTAGACAATTGACACTATTAAATAGTTTGCCACAAAGCAAATCAATCTCTTCCACACTCGAAAAATCATTATTACTAATTTCTAGATCAATGACTTTACTTAAATTAGACGAATTTGTAAGAGGTGATATCATTCCAAAGTCCTTGTTTGACTCCATTTGATTAAGTAATTTGCAGATTGACTCGCTAGGTAGGTAGGTATCAGAATTTAACAATAGAAAAAAACTAAAATCGTTCTTAATCATTTGCAAAATTGTGTTGATCGACTTTGTATATCCCAAATTAATTTGATTTCGAATGATAGTTATATCTAAAGGTGCTTCTCTTTCTAAAATTTCAAGAAATTCAATCAGATTTACATCTGTAGATTTATCATCTATAATGTACAATCGAATATTCTTGTGTCTCAAATTGATAATAGATTCGTAGCAATTTCTAAAAGCAAGATACGAGTTAAAAACAGGCACAACTACAGCAATCAAATTTTCGTGGTTACACTTTTTTATCATATTTATCTCAGGTGCATAATTCAATTCAATATAATTGCTGATTCTTGAAAATAGAACATCAGAATAATCATTCCGAACAGACCATTTCCGGCCGATACCGGACGAAATTGGCCTAATTAACATGTAAAGTAGTTGAAAGAGATTCTTAATCTTTAAATTCCAAAAACCATTCCTAAAGCATTCAAATAAATCGTTAATAAGAACTTCAGAGAAATACGTATTTACCAAATCTCGCTTGCTGAGATAAATTTTATTAATGGTATATCTTTTAAAATTAGAATCAAATTTGAAGATCATCCAAAATAAAATAAAATAGTATATTTTAGACAAGAAATTACGTATCGTTTTCACAGTTAGATTCTAATAATTAATCATATGTGAATTGGGTTTCATTTTGATTTTGGATAAATATCGTGTTGCCCAAAACTCACATAGTGGACATTTAGTGAATTACTCAATATAGAACCTTGTCATTTTTAGCAAAGTAATTAACAGTTACTTCAGCTGAATTGGGAGACTTCGCCAATTCGCAAGTCGAATCCCAGAACCAAACCCGATTCAAGTTCAAATAAGAAACATCTCTGTATTTTGGGATTAAGAATTCGATACTATGGTCTGTAGTGCCACAAACAATCGAAACCTTATCGCTCTTCTGAAACGGATTCATTCTCCTAAACTCAAATTTAAGGTAAGGATCACATTCAGTTTGAAATTTTGTATTGTTACACTCTTCAGGAATACTTGTAGAATAGAGTAATCCTTTCAAGTCTATATCTTTCCCAAGATAATTTTTCCAATAACTGTAATCAATGGGATTAGATTCAGATTTAATTTGCAACATATCAAAATTATCAAACTCTTTAAATAATTTATAATTATTAATCACATAATCATAAATCAGAGGAATCCGTAAATGTGAAGGGACTTGATCAAAGACAAGAGAGGTTTGACGTTTATCTAAAATAACAAAATTAGGACTTCTAAATTTAATTTGCGATAAAACTCTTTCTTGATCTACTAACGGAGAAAGATTATAAATAGAGACAATCCAATAAGGATCTTTATTGAATGCCCGATACAAATCTGGCATATCTCCTAAAACATAAAAATCATTCTTAATTAAAGTTGTTGATTCCAAACCTAAAATATCATCATAATTCGATCTGATAGAGTCATTCTCCAGATTCCAATTTGAGTGAAATAAGACAGAGGAAGAGATATCATCGAATTTTAAATTTTTAATTAAATACTTAAGTTGTTGACCACTGTATAGAAATTTAGAAAAAGTGGATATACCATAAGGCGTTGCGAACAAAGTGCAACACAAACCGATAGATAGAAATACTCTAATGAAATTCGAGTTCTTTGTAGTACCTGTATCTGAATTCATTTTTAGAATCATAAATAAGGACAAAATTAAAATGGCTGATATCCAAAGAACTATACCCCCCCGAATTAGATCTCGCTGCAGAATAAAATGCCCGAAAAGGATGATAGACATGTATTGAACTAATATGATTGAGACTGATAAATTTTTTATATTAGTGTAAAGTTTAAATAAGGCGTAAAATGATATAATTATAAAAGTTATAAAAATTAATTGTCTAATGAAATCTATGCTTGCAGCATAAACATTAAAGTCTAGTGATAACATTGGCGTATACGAATATTGAATCGATTCGGTAGGATTAAGTAATAAATAGATCGTCGCATTTAATTGATTCCTAGTTCCTAATTCAATAATTCTGACACTATACATAAAAGTAACTGCAAGTATCGGTAAAATTAAGTACTTAGAGGAACGATTATTAATGTAATTAAGAAATACAATGACCAATGATGAAAATATAAATAACAAAAATATGAGTAAAGATATCTCCGGAGAGAGCCAAAATGATAAAAATAGGGGTAGATAATACAGAAAATAACTTAAATTAACAATGCGCAGATTTTTCAAGAACATGACGAGAGAGATTATTGGGAAAAAATAGCGAGCTACAATAACTGGATAATGCAAAATTAAAATTGATGTATTTGTAATCAAAATTGCAACATCTATTTTGATTTTTGAATCTGTAAGTGCAATTGAAATCAAGAATATAATTGAAAGTGAACATATTATCCACAAAGAAATAGAACCTAATAAACCATCTTGAACGTGGATTAAACCACCATACGGAAACCAATAATCTCTCATTTCTACAAAACCTCTTGATTTAAACTCATACCAAGCAAAAATCTGTTGACTATCAAAATCTTGACCAGTCAAGGGTGACAATATATTTGGAATAATGGCTTCAAAGCTAGGAATCGTAATTAGAAATACAACAATGTAGATTAAAAATCTTCTCTTATTATTAAGCAAAAAATAAATCTGATTTTCAGTAAATGAACGCGAGTTTAATTCTATTTTGCCTCTTTTTATATAGATGAATGAAATTGTCAAGGCGAAAATATAAAGAAATATACAAACAAGTATTAATTTAGGGCTAGATGGACTTATCCCCCCATAGTTGCCAAAACCTAATGCCCTATCTGAGTCACCAATTCGGGCATTTAAGGGAAATATTATTCCCATGACGTATAAAAAGATTACCGTCAAAAACGATAAAGTAATAAAGTTTAATTGACTAATTTCAGAACTGAAATATATTGAAAGCAAAATAGGAATCATTAGCCACAAGACAGATGCAAAGATGAGTGCATAAGGAGATGTGTAGTCGATGAAATAATCAAACATCAAATACCCAACTGCACCAGGAAGAATTAAAAATAATAGACTATATGATCGGCCATCAGTTGATAAAAATCTTTTTATCACTTATTCTCCAAAAAACGAAATCCTGATACAATACACATTATCATATCTAACCGAAGTGAGTAAATCTTTTGAAGCAAGCTCTCATTTGTATTTCTACAAAAGTAAATGGATATGATGTAGAATTTTATTTCAGACCGAAAATCAAATACTTTAAACTATTTTTTTTAAGAAGAAGAAATTCAAAAAATAACTCAATTAATTTGCGCTACATCGAATTATTTCAAAGTCAAAGCAACTTAGGTTTAATTAGATATATGTTTATTTCGAAACTAAATGTTCAACCCGATATTACTTTTTTATCCTATGTGATAAATGAAATTTTAATGACAACTCAACCACATATTATTTACGGAGATTTTATTCGTCGTAAAATTAATGGAGAACCTGAATATTTGGCTTTACCTACTTGGTCCCCAACACTCTTTAATCAGATAAATTTTTTGGACTTAGGCTGTTATGTAAATCTCGGCAAAATGAGTCAATATGTAAGCTTAAGAAAGCTAAATCATCTAAATAAATTACCACAATTAAATAAAGCTAATATTGTCAAAGTTAATAGGTCAATAGGGAATTTTCATGCAGCATATTTAATTATTGCCTTCAAAGAATTATTCTTAAATATCTCTCTCAGAAGTAAAGTTATTTATGAAAAAGCTCATCTTCGTAGAAAATTGAAAAATGTATAGCGTAGTGATTTTAACTGAGGGTAAAAATGTGCTCATTGATAAGAAAGAGGTTTACTGCGTTCCTATTTTAATTAATTGGTTGTTGAATTGGTGCGGAGATAGAAAATTTGAGATCTTAATAGGAACTAGTGAAAAAAATATGAATCTTGTACAAAATAAAATTTTAAATGATTATCAATCACACGTAAAAATACAGATTCATGCTTTTGGAAACCCGTTTAATTACTCCTATAGGTGTAATTATTTAATAAGCAAGGCAAGTGGAAAATTCATAAATCTAATGAATGATGATTTACTACCGCTTTCGAAACCAGATTATTCAAGAATTGAAGAATCACTATTAAATGACGAAATTTTTGCAATTGGACCAGTCCTGCTGAACAGTAACTTGACTTTGCAAAACGCAGGCGATATAGTTTCGAAACATAAACTACATCATTTTCTAAATGGAACTGTAATTAGTGATTTACCTTACCTGTTTCATTTTCAAAGAGAAGTTTCATCAATTACAGGAGCTTGGATGATTTTTGAGAAAGAGAAATTTATTAAGGTTGGTAAATTTGATGAGAGTTTGGATGTCGAGTATAACGATATTGATTTATGTTTGAGAGCGAATGCGTTAGGTTACCGCAATATAGTTAATCCAAATTTGAGATTTATGCATTTTGAGAGTAATACACGAGGTAATGCTAGTTCCAAAAAATCAAAAAGTTATTTCTTATCAAAACATAAACTTCCAGAATACGACCCCTACTGGTTGTCTTTTTAATGCTAACTTTAATAAAATTGTTTTGCCTGACTTTACTGAATGATTTTTTATATCAAATAGGATAAGGGGCATAAAATGGAAGTAATAGGTAAAATAAGTCAAGATAAGGTAATTTATTATAAGCCAACTCAAATATATCTCTCTGCATGGATATCTCACATCCCTTTCATGCAATGGTACATGCGAAATATTTGTCCTAAATTGTTTGTTGAACTTGGGGTGCATTACGGAACATCATTTTTGTCAGCGTGTGAAATTGTAAAGTCTTACAAAATCCAATCGAAATGTGTGGCTGTTGACACGTGGAAAGGTGACTCACACTCAGGTTTTTATGATGAAGAAGTATTCTCAAAATTCATGCAAGAGTTTGTAAAGTATGTTGAGTTTGCAGAATTTAAGCGGGAAACCTTCGAGGACGCACTACACGAATTTGAAGATAGCTCAATAGACTTACTTCATATTGATGGCTTTCATACATATCAAGCAGTAAAAAAAGATTTTTATGACTATCTGCCAAAGATGAGTAAATCGGGTGTAATTATAATGCATGACATTAATGTTCACACTAAAGGCTTTGGTGTGCATTTATTTTGGCAAGAACTAAAAGAAAAGTTTTCTACTTTTGAGTTTTTCCATGGTCATGGATTAGGAATAGTAGTTATCGGTAACGATGTCAACAACAATGTAATCGAGTTAGTTAATAGTTCTGAAAGAGAAAAGGATTCCATTAGAAATTTATTTAAATATTTAGGTTCGGCTCTTGAATATGAATACTATGCCGAACAGGAAAAAGAGAGTTTAAAAAATGATATTGCGGGTATTGACATTCTGAGAGTAAATCTTTTGCAGGAGAACAACTCTTTAAAGGAAAAATACGACCAAGTAGAACACAAATTGAATTCACTTGAGCAAAGCAATTCCTGGAGGGTCACAAAGCCACTAAGGAAATTTAAAAGTATATTCAGGTAAGTTGAATAAAGTGAATCACAATAAAAAATGGGCGGTCGTTGGTTCTGGGCCGGCAGGTTTTGCAGTAGCAAATATTTTGCTTGACTTGGGCATAGAAGTGACTCTAATAGATGCCAACTTAGAAGAGAACGATGAATATATTTTTCCAAATCTGGATCGATTAAGTTTAAAAACAAAATTTGATTCGGATTTGGCATACAGACATTTTCCAAAAGGACCAGAAATTAATGTTGGGGAAAGTGAAGTAAAACAAAGTTTTGAAGGGGGAGGTTTAAGTAGTATTTGGGGCGCCACTATTTTGCCATATACAGAACGAGATATTACTAATTGGCCTTTAAACTTAAGTCAATTAAAGGAGTCATACCAATTTATCAGTAAAAAAATTCCCGTCACAAGTTCCGATTTTAGTAGCTCAAGTGATTACATGGATTTTAGTTCAAGAGATAAGCTTATAATTCCAGACGAAATTAATAAATTGATAACAAGTATTAAGTTTAAATGTCCAGACATTAGTGTAAATCAATCACAAATAAGTATCGAGAATTCAAGTAAAAGCACAAATCAATGCATATATTGCAATGAGTGTTTTGCTGGTTGTAGATATAACTCAATTTGGAGTTCTAAATCATTTTTTGATAACTCTAAACTAAAAAAATTTGATAAAATAAGAGTCTTGTCTCTTTCCGATAGTGAGGATTGCATTAAAATAACATATTGTGACTTAGAAGGCACAATTTTCAATAATCTGCAATTTTCAAAAATATTTTTGGCGACGGGACCTGTGGAAACTTTTAGAATTTTGTCTGAGTCGGGATTAGCACCTAAGAATGTTGAACTTTTAGATAGCGGTACTTTCTATAAATTATTTTTTAGACTTAAGAATAGAAGTAAAACAGTCACAAATTATTCTTTATCAAAATTTTATATAAGGTTACAAGATGAGAATTTGATTCACCCTCACTTCCAGTTTTATGAAATGGATAGTCATAAAATTGATATTTTAAAGAAAAACTATAAACTTCTTAAGTTAGTGCCTAAATTTTTACTAAACTATGTATTTAGCTATTTTTTACTATGTATTGGTTACATGAATAGCGAGATCACGCCTAGAATTGCAATGTCAAGAGATCAGAATGGAAATATTAATCTGGTACCGAAAATATATAAAGAAAAGAGACAAAAGTCTCGATTAATTGCAAAAAAATTAGAAAAAGAATTAAAGAAAGTAGGAATCTTTAGTTTCAGATTCTTGGAACAAAACCATGCTTCAGGTTCAGGTACACACTATGGAGGCTGGTTGCCTATGGGCGCAAAATGCGATTTACAAGGGAGGCCCTACAACACAAAAAATATTCACATAGTGGATTCATCAATTTTTAACGATATTCCAGCTGGACCTATAACATTTACGATTATGGCCAATTCAGCAAGAATCGGAAGGGAAGTATGGGAAGAAGAGTTTTTATAACGGGGCCAACTTGTATTTTGGGCGAAGAATTTATTAAGCAATATAAAACCAAGTTTAATATTGTTAGACTTGGGAGAAAAGAACAAAATCGGTGGGAATTAGGGCAAAGTATTTCATCTTCTGTGCCCGAAGACATTTTAATTCACTTAGCTCACGATAGAAATAAAGAAATAAGTGAAATGATAAATGACAACATAAAAATCATTAATTCATTTAATGGCCAGATTACTTTCTTATCTTCAACTTCGGCGCATGTGAATACTAAATCAAAATATGGTCATTGTAAAAAAATGCTAGAAGATCTTTTTTACGAGGCAGGAGCTCAAGTAATAAAAGCCGGTTTAATTACGCACAGCGAGAATATTTCAGGAAACGATGTTTATAGTAAGCTAATTCAAATTAAGAAAACAAGTCGCATTATAGTTTTACCTTTTAGTAATAGAGTCAAATTGCACTGCATTGGTGTAGATGCATTATGTAAACTAATAGATTACCAAGTAGATAATTTTACGAATAAAAGAATTATGGGTTTTGATCCAAAGCCAAGAACAATGAAACAAATATTTGAGGAAATATACCCAAATTTACAAAGACGCTATTTACACCTACCAGATCTGAAACTAAGCCAATTTTTTTATTTTGCTGGTAAAAAATTTAAACTACCTAATATTGTTGATAGCTATCTGTCATTGAGCCAAGTAATCAGTCAAACTGAAATCAAAAAATTGCAAGTTTCTCAATGTAAAATTTAATTTTCCTTGAATTTAAATTTTATATGTCCAAAGAATATTTGAACAAACAAAATTACTAATAATAAAAATAAAATTCCTTGATTGATAAGGCCAAAATATATGGCTAAAAATGAAATGAAAACAGAAAGTAGTAAAATAGGTGCTAACACCCTTAACGGATTGAAGTACAGCGTAACACTCAAAATGAACCCCAAAGTTCGTATGGAATCATTTAGCAGCTTAACTTTTGATTGACCGACCCTAGGGTGGTAATCAATGGAATGATATTTAACAAATAGGTTCTTTATCATGTAAATAATTGTAATCGACGTGGTAAAGCTAAATTTGTCACTTAATAAAAAGAGAGACTTTTCTATTACAGATTTTCGAAAAATCCTCAAACCAGAATTTACATCAGGAATTTTTCGGTCTGTCATATACTGTACAAATAATCTTAAAAAAGTGCGGAGAATTTTTTTCCCAAGCTTTGAATAATTTGGAGATTTACTCCGATCACCAACTATCATATCTAATTTTTCGGATTTATACATAACATATAAACTCAAAAGTTGATTAAAATCATAAGATGAATCACAGTCAATAATTCCAATATCTTCAAATTTGGAATGCTTTATTCCTGTTTTGATTGCACCACCATATCCAATATTATGTGGGTGGTGGATAACGATTAATTTGAAACTTTTGGAAACATTTATTGACTTCTTTAAAGAATTAAGCAGCTTAGCAGTGTTATCCGTCGACCCATCATTTATACAAATTAATTCGATTTGAAAATGAACTTTTCTGCTTATTCTTTCTATTTTTTTTACACTTTTCGTTACTGATCCTTGTTCGTTGAACACTGGCATTACTATTGAAAGTTTATGATTCAAATTATTTCTTTCGTTAATCTACTTCTTATTTTAATAAAGTAATACATTATTGCCGGGGAAACAACAAATAATGGCGCAGCAAATCTCGAATGTCCCTGTCCTAAAAAGGAGTATGCAATAAGTAAAATATAAGGAAGGATAGTTATACTTACTAATTTAGATTTAGGAAATAGTATTAAAAAGCCTAATCCAAAAATCAGAATTACACTGAAAAATGGGTATATTAGAATTCCAAGATAACTCAATAAATTTGAAATAAGTATTTGATTATCAGTTTTACATGGGAGACTTATTTTCATGCTCTTGATGTAGTTTAAGAAATTTTCATTATACTCAGCTACAATTCCACAGTTAGTATTTCGATTAAAGATATTGTCATTGAAAGTGGGTAAAGCCCAGGACTTTAAAGCAAAGCCAACTGGTTGTGACATAAAAGCATCTCTCTCTACTCCTAATCCTAAATTACCAGTGAAAGCCTGTATTTGCTGTTCATAGATTTTCGGCAACAAATTTGACTCATAAAATTTATATTTCTGGACCTCGACAAGAGTAAATAGCATTTCATTTCGCTCTAGGGCGTTATTTTTAATTATTTGCCACGGTAGGTATATAGTAAGGGACATTAAAATAGTTATTAAAATAGAACTCATTTTAAGTCTATAATTCAAATTGTTATTCACAATACTTATACCAATTATTGAGAGACTTAAGCATATTCCTAAAATTAATGAAGTGTAATAGGACAATGTTAGGGGAAACCAAACCAGCATTGGAAGTTTTTTAATATTATTTAAATTACTTATTTCCTTGGCAAAAAGGGCAAACACGCTTATTACAAATAACATTAGTGACTGCATTAGAACTACAGTAATGTACCCTCTATTGAAAATAAATGACAAAGAAATTAAAATATAGTACTGATAAATCTTTAAAGGTAAAAACTTATTTAGAATATAAAAAATTATAAATATTGCAGACGAAAGTAAAACTCCTTGTAGGAAAAATAAGGCTGCCAAGCCACCTTTAGGCAAAGTTAAACTAATTAATAATGGGTATAGTGGTTCCCTCATCCAGTGATAGAATTTATATATTTCTGAGTCAAATAGTGATTGCCCTGATGATAGGTAAAGTACTCCGTCTTGAGTTATAACCCAGGGAGTGATAAACATACAAATTATTGAAAGGATTAATAAATATAGTAAACCGAAGAATTGATCATTAGATGTGATGTATCTCGAAAATATTCTAAATCGAACCATCAAGATACCCCTTTCAGAATAATGCCTGTAAAATGTAAACACTTTTATTATAACAATTCTCAGAAGAAGGGACTAAAAGAACCTCCTTTGAAAATAAGTTTTAAGTAAGTTTTTTGAATATCCCCGCATAAAAATCTTTAATTTTTGATTTCTACGAAAAAATAGCACAAAACCCCTAAAAAATCCATGGTAAAGAAGAATTTCTGGGAGACGAAAAGTTTTTTTGAATACCGATTTTACGATGTATTGAATTAAAATTATTAAACGATCAATAATTAAATCAGGAACATTTCGTAGTATAGGTAAAGTAAAGAATCCGACTATAATTATTAGATATCTCTGAAACTTAGAAGTAAACAGTTTTGGACTTAAGACATTTGACAAGTTATTGAAACTCAATCTAAAACAATAGTTTAATTGTAAAAAACTTATTCCCGCACGTACTCGATTTAAATATCCTGTTGTGCTTTGAAAATTTGTTTTGTGTATATCTGCACCCCTCGAACTATACCCGAATAACTTTCTTGGCCACCTTGAATAAATCCAATATGGTAAGTCTTCAAATTCTTTAACTGTTCTAGGGTAATCTTCATTCATCCAAATTTTAATGTCTTCTAGTTCAACTAGATTTCTTAGCGGGGGTATTGGTCTATAAAGTCCACAATGGCTGTATCCGTCCATATGTCTGAAGATTTCATATTTAGGAATAACCATTTTGGAACTTTTAAATTTAATAGATTCTCCAAAAGGATTATCCGGTCTTGTAATTTTCAGTTCCGTGACTCCTCGGCTTTCCAATTCAGTCCACCAATTTTGAAAAAAGTTGACTTTAATTAACTGAGTCCCGATAGCTTCGTTTACAGAGATATAGTCAAAATCATCATTTAGGACAGACGAATCTTTAACATTTCTTAATCCAGAAAATTCAGGATGATGTGTAATTGAGCCTAGATTAAGGTCATCACCTTCACACATTAAATTGACAAGATTTAATAAGTTAGAATTATCTTGTGCAACAAATGCGTGATCATCATTTGTCTGCAATAAAATGATGTCTTCCTTGGGAAATAAATTAGCAACTAGTTTCCAATTTTCTATTTTATCAATTCTACCTTTTGAAATAATCGATTTTGGAAAAAGTAATCGAATAAAATTTTCAACAATCAGATAATCTTTTTCCCAAATAGGGTCAAGAGATATATAAAAATGAGTCGAATCAAAATTAATCTTTCGAAGCGATAACAACATAGAGAGAAACCGCCCAATGCGAAATTGATCGCTCTTCGGATTCAATTTTTTGGTTCGATAGTGATTAAAGCCATGTGGTGTAACAAGGACACTACAGAGTAAGTGCAAATTTGTTATCATTGCTTCCTTTATTTTATTACCTTTCTTACGCTAGAGTGTATAGGTCTAAGCTAACAAATTCAGACAGGAGATCAAGTGACAGAAGAAGGTTTTAGTCGGCTTGATCATTGTGTTTGTTGCGATAGCGTAGAGTTAGAAGAGGTTCTCGATTTAGGGTCTCAGCCACTCGCAAATTCCTATTCAAAATTTATTGTCAGCCAGGAGAAGTTTCCGCTTGGGGTAAACGTCTGTCTTAATTGTTGGCACTTACAATTATTTGGTTCTGTTAATCCTGATTTACTCTTTCGAAATTATGTTTATGTAAGCGGTACAACAAAGACTCTTGGAAAGTATTTTGGGGATTTTATCAATAAAATTGAAAATGTGAATTCTAAAGAGAAAAAATTGAATATTCTAGAAATTGCAAGCAATGACGGAACTTTAATCGAGGCATTCAAAGCCAGGGGACATCGCGTGCTGGGCATTGATCCAGCATTAAATTTATTGCAGTATTCCATTCCTAAAAATGTGATTACAATCCCAAATTATTGGAATAAAGAAATAGCGGAACATCTAAAATGTTTTGATTTGATTGTTGCCATGAATGTATTTGCCCACACAATTGGACCTAAAGAGTTCTTGATTAATTGCCAGGAGGTAATGAATTCTGACTCAACATTAATTATTCAAACATCTCAAGCCGAAATGGTAGAGCTCAACCAATTTGACACGATATACCATGAACATATAAGTTTCTTTAATATTAGTTCTTTTTTGAAAATAATTGAAAATACAAATCTAAAATTAGTAGATATAGAAAGAGTTCCAATTCATGGAACATCTTGGGTTTGGCACCTTAAACTAAAATCATCACAAGAAGCGATCAGTACAAATGTACAAAAATTTATAAACCAGGAAAGGGATAGGCTTAAGTTACACGATCTATCTACATATATTGAATTTAGAGAAAAATCAAAAGATGTGGCTCAAAGAGTTAAAGAATTGAGCGATAGATATTCAAAAGAAGGTTTTGCACTTGTGGGATTCGGAGCGGCCGCAAAGGGAAATACGTTTCTAAATTACATACAACTCAAATTAGATTATATTGTAGAAGACAATGAACTTAAGTGGGGACATTATTCTCCTGGAATGAATATTCCAATAAAGTCCCCAGAAGTGTTAATGAATGATTCTAGAAATGTAGTAGTAATTGTTCCGGCATGGAACTTTCTTGAAGAAATAACGAAATCGATTTCTAACATGGGAAGAATTAGTAAAACCATAATTGTAAGTTATTTTCCTGAAGTCAAAATAATTGAACTATGAAGAATAAGGAAATTGATAAAAATATTCTACTAATAGGCTCAAGTGGTTACCTGGGCTCATTTTTGGTTGAAAATTTATCGATTAGTAATTTACAAACTTCAGATTTGCTTCCCTCCTCTCACACAAAAGTTGTAAAAGATGCCTACACCTTTGAAGAAGAATACTTAAATCAATTTGATGGAGTGATTTTACTTGCTGGGATGTCTAGAGTAGCGGATTGTAAATCTAATCCCGAGAAATGCTTTGAACTAAATACTAAGCTACCTTTATACCTAAGAAAGAAATTGAAAGCGGACAAATTTTTTATTTATGCTAGTTCAGGAAGTGTTTATAATGGATCGGGAAAATTTCCAGCTACCGAGAACTTCAATATTAGAAGTAGTAGTAATGCATATGATCATTCAAAGTTACAATTAGATTTGGAAATGTATAAACAAAAGAAGCCTTTTATTTCATTAAGGTTTGGAACGGTAAATGGATTCACAAAGAATTGGAGAAACGAGTTAGTCGTTAACAAAATGTGTCAAGATGCATATAAATCTAATTTATTGTCATTAAGTAACGCATTTTCTTGGAGAGCAATTTTAGATATTCAAGAATTAGTAAATGCATTTTCAATACTTTTGCAGCGTATAAAATTTTCACAAGAAATTTATAATCTTTCAAGCTTTAATTGTCAAATTCAAGATATTGCTACTAATGTTCAAAAAATCACAAACTGTAAAATTGATAAAGGATTAGATTCTGCTCAATCCTATAGCTTTAGTATGGATAGCAATCTTTTTTGTAAGGATTTCAATTATGAGTTTAGGTGTAGTCTAGATTTATTGATTAAAAAAATATTGAAAGACATTACGACTAATGATAAATAGTACAGTAATAACACACTTTTACAATGAAGAATTCTTACTTCCTTTTTGGATAAAACATCACCAACAAAGATTTTTAAATGGAATTTTTATTGATTACGGTTCTACTGATAATTCAGTTGAAATTATAAGGGATCTAGCACCAAACTGGAAGATTCTTAAATCAAAAAATTCTAGTTTTTCTGCAGTTGAGGTTGATCAAGAGATAAATGAAATTGAATCCGAAATTATAGGTAGGAGAATTGTTCTAACAGTAACAGAATTTTTTATAGGAGATCCTCGGCGTTCAGATAGTAATTATTCTGTGGTTCCGACTGTAGAACTTGTTTGTAATTTGAATGAAATAGATTTTGACATAAACAATTCCTTTAGTAATCAGATAACTCAAGGTCTCCCAAATGAAACACCTAATCCATTTAGAATAAAATTTAAAGGCAGGGTTTTTCACGATGGATATTTACAAGATGGTAAGAGTAAATTTCAGTATATGCCTGGTAGGCACTATTTGAGTGAAAGTAGTAGTCCATTCCTAATTTACAGGGTGCAGAACTGTCTAGTCAATGAAAAAATGATTGATAGACGATTGCAAATACAACACCGAATTCCTATGAAAGATATTGAAAATAATTTTGGATTTCAACATCATTTCCACGGTCAAGGCTTAACTAGAGAAATTCTAATTTCAGAAACTAAAATTCTAAAATCTATGTCAATAGACTTAAGTGAAATAATTCAAAAAGCAAAAGAATTAGAAGAGGAAACAATAACTTTATTAGATTGCATTTAAAATAAATATTATTCTTGTGCGCCCGAAGGGATTTGAACCCCTAACCTTCTGATCCGTAGTCAGATGCTCTATCCGTTGAGCTACGAGCGCTTGTCAGTTTTTCATTTTATCGATTTAATTAACCAATAATTGAAATCTTATTCTCTGCGGAGGCGGAGGGATTTGAACCCTCGTGGAGGTTTTATCCCCCTCCCACTTAGCAGGCGGGTGCCATGGACCGGGCTAGGCGACGCCTCCCAAATAAATGG
>Ga0315903_10001427_pt1 | contig 36260 bp, 32 predicted proteins | sample LakEriMetagenome_7_FD_203524 | JGI IMG/M metagenome (GOLD analysis project Ga0315903, IMG submission 203524) | Freshwater fungal communities from buoy surface, Lake Erie, Ohio, United States - Buoy 2 MA119 | ecosystem: Environmental > Aquatic > Freshwater > Lake | place: USA: Lake Erie, Ohio...
CGGTGTGTCCATTTCCTATACCCCTTGGCTGAGGAAGCTGGTTCCGGATATCAACCTGGCCTATGTTTCTTTCTATAACAAACTGAAAGGTGATCAAACCATCGGTGCTTCGTTGAGGTATTTCTCTTTGGGTGACATTACCTTCACGGATAATGTTGGTACCGAAATCGGACAGTTCAATCCTTCAGAATTCGCTATCGATATCGCTTACGCGAGATTGCTTAGCGAGAACATCAGCGGAGGTATTGCGCTTCGTTATATCAACTCCAATCTTACCGGTGGTTTCCAGGTGGAAAACAACGCTACGAAAGCAGGACAGTCAGTTGCTGCCGACATCAGCGCAACTTACCGTAAAGAAATGGAAGTCGGAAAGAAGGATGCCGTATTTGGTTTCGGATTGAACATCTCGAACATCGGATCCAAGATCTCCTATACTGAGACCGGAAGAAAAGATTTCATTCCCATCAATCTTCGTCTGGGACCCTCTTTGAAAATCAAACTGAACGAATACAACGATATTACATTCCTCGTTGACTTCAACAAGCTGCTGGTGCCAACACCGCCCATCTACAACCCTGACAGCATCATCAACGGTGAACAGCAGATTCTCTTCGGTCAAAATCCTGACGTGAGTGTGGCTTCCGGAATCTTCAATTCCTTCAGCGATGCTCCTGACGGATTCGGAGAAGAGTTGAATGAAATCAATATCGCCGGTGGTCTGGAATACTGGTACGACAATCAGTTTGCTTTCCGTGCAGGGTATTTCTATGAGCACGAAACCAAAGGAAACAGAAAATATTTCACTTTGGGTGCCGGTTTGAAGTACAATGTTTTCGGACTCGACTTCGCATATTTGATTCCGACCGATCAGCGCAACCCTCTGGAGAATACACTTCGTTTTTCACTGATATTCGACTTCAATTCGCTGAAGAAAGCTAAAGACGAATAACGGCCATGAAGGTCCGTGTCGGTTTTGGTTTTGATGTTCACCGCCTGAGCGAAGGCCGCGATTGTATCCTTGGCGGGATCAAAATTCCTCATCACAAAGGACCGCTCGGACATTCTGATGCCGATGTGCTCATACACGCCATTTGCGATGCGTTGCTGGGTGCAGCCGGACTGAGGGATATCGGTTTTCATTTTCCCGACACATCGGCCGAATTCAAATCCATCGACAGTAAAATACTGCTGCAAAGGGTAGTGGCGCTGCTGCACGAAAAAGGATACAGCATCGGAAACATCGATTGCTCACTGGTGCTGGAGCAGCCTAAGATCAATCCGCATATTGATGCCATGAAGGAAACGCTTTCCAAAGTAATTGGCATTGATGCGGAAGACATTGCCATCAAAGCCACTACCAACGAAAAACTCGGCTTTATCGGCAGGGAAGAAGGCGTAACAGCCTACGCCGTGGCTCTTATCAGCAAGCCATGAAAAAAATCACGACACATATTGACTATGAGTTGTTCGACTCTATTGATGAGTTGAACGGAAGTGATCGTGAGCTGCTGCTGCGGGCTATTGAAGCCACGAACTCCGCGTATGCTCCCTATTCCGATTTTCATGTAGGCGCTGCCGTGATACTCGAGAACGGTGAGGTGGTCACCGGAAGCAATCAGGAAAACGCAGCCTACCCTTCAGGATTGTGTGCCGAACGGGTGGCCGTCTTTTCAGCCGCGGCTCATTATCCCGATGTAAAAATTAAATCGATTGCCATCACCGCCAGATTCAACGACGACAAAAAACTTTTATCAGTCAGCCCATGCGGCGATTGTCGTCAGGTCATGGCCGAATATGAACACCGTTTTCACTCTTCCATCCGGATGATCATGACCGGCGAGAACGGAAAGGTGGTGGTAATACCGAATGTTAAAACGTTGCTTCCGCTGATGTTTAATTCGGACTCGCTGAAGAAGGGATAAGTCAAGGGAGTCAGGTAAGTCAGGGGAGTCAGGAGAGTCAGGTGGGCTCCGCCCTGAGCTTGTCGAAGGGTCGGGAAGAGTCCAGCTTTGTTTTTTCAAAGCGTCAGACTTCTGGTTTCTATAAAATCATTTCGAATCAATTAATAATCATTAATTATTTTTTTAATGATTAGTATTTCGAATTCCGGAATTTTCTTGATTTTCCTGGCCGGAAGCATTGATGCTTTGTTTGCCAATGGAATCGATATATTTGTTTAAGGTTATCTTTAGACGCCTTAATTTTTCCGCTATAATCAGGTAGTTTGTTTCTGAAATCAGGTTTCTCTCTTTTGCTTTAATCAGACACTCCGCAGTTTCTATCAGAGAGCCTCTGGAGTAATAGCAAAACATTTTGTTTTCCTTATAATAGAACCTTCCGTACCCTTCGCAAATATTAAGGGATATGGAGTCAGCAGCACGAACAAATTGTCGTCCTAATGTGTGTTTGTTAAAGTTATCCCATTGAATGACGATTTCTGAAATCCTTTTACCCACGTCATGTGCCAGCTGGTAAACTCTCAGGTCTTTTAAAGCGGTAGATTTTTTTGATTTGCTCATAGAAAAGTTTTGAAAAATGATTTATAAAAAAAGATCATTGAAAATGATTAACTGAAAAATATCTTGGGCATAAATTTATAATAATTTTAGTTTTTTAAGAGATAGAAATTCAACACCACTGGCCCTTCGACAAGCTTAGTGCGTCGCAGGGCAACACCCTCCCTGACCCTCCTGACTCTCCTGACCCTCCTGACTCTCCTAACCCTCCTGACTCTCCTGACCCTCCTGACCCTCCTAACCCTCCTGACTCTCCTGACTCTCCTGACTCTCCTGACTCTCCTGACCCTCCTGACCCTCCTGACCCTCCTGACTCTCCTGACCCTCCTGACCCTCCTGACTCTCCTGACCCTCCTGACTCTCCTGACCCTCCCAGACTCCTGACCCTCCCTGACTTTTTTTCCCTATTTTTGCCCCAAAACCACCCATTTTATGGCGAAAACGAAATTCGGGAAAGAGACTTATGTTTTTTGGTACGAGCAGATGTACCTGATGCGCAGGTTTGAGGAACGGGCCGGGCAACTTTACGGAATGCAGAAAATAAAAGGGTTCTGTCATCTTTACATCGGACAGGAAGCGTTGATGGCCGGTGCCATGACCACCTTACGGAAAGAGGACCCTATGATTACAGCTTACCGCGATCATGCTCATGCGTTGGCCAAAGGTGTTTCAGCCAATGAAGTCATGGCAGAACTTTTTGGAAAGATCACCGGCTGCTCGAAGGGTAAAGGCGGATCCATGCATATGTTTTCAAAAGAACATTTCTTTTTCGGAGGTCATGGTATTGTAGGCGGACAAATTCCGCTGGGTGCCGGTATCGCTTTCGCGGAAAAATACCGCGGCACCGACAATGTCTGTGTCTGTTATATGGGAGACGGTGCCGTGCGACAGGGAGCCTTTCATGAAGCGCTGAACATGGCAATGACCTGGCAACTCCCCGTAATTTTTATCATCGAAAATAACAACTACGCCATGGGTACCTCAGTTGAGCGTACCAGTAATGTGACCGATCTTTATAAACTCGGACTCGCTTTCAACATGCCCTCGTTCCCTGTAGATGGAATGAGTCCTGAAGCGGTGCATGAAGCTATGGCAAGCGCTTTGGAACGTGCTCGCAAAGGGAATGGTCCTACATTGCTTGAAATGAACACCTATCGTTACAAAGGTCATTCGATGAGTGATCCTGCCAAGTACCGCTCAAAGGATGAGGTGGAAGAATACAAATCAAAAGATCCGATCGAGCATTGCCGCAGTATGATTGTGAAGAATAAATGGCTGAGTGAAGAAGAACTTGAATCCATCAATAAGAAAGTAAACGATATTGTTGAGGAGAGCGTGAAGTTTGCGGAGGAGTCCCCGTATCCTGATCCTTCAGAGTTGTATAAAGATGTTTACGTACAGGAAGATTATCCATACATCATAGAATAAAGTTATGGCAGAAATAGTAAGAATGCCCAAAATGTCCGACACCATGACAGAAGGTGTGGTTGCCAAATGGCACAAAAAGGTCGGTGACAAAATCAAATCCGGTGAACTGGTTGCTGAGATCGAAACCGATAAAGCCACCATGGAATTTGAATCTTTTCAGGAAGGGGTGCTGCTTTACATCGGTGTGCAGGAAGGTAAGTCTGCTCCAGTGGATGGTATACTTGCGATTCTCGGTAAAGAAGGCGAAGATTATAAAGCGCTTTTAGAAAAAGAATCTGCTCCCGCTCCCGCCGCTCCCGCTCCCGCCGCCGCCGCTCCGGCCTCCGCTCCAGTCGTCAAAGCCCCCGCCGCCGCCCCCGCCGCCGCCCCTGTCACCGCATCTGCCCCTGCAACTGATTCACGCGTAAAAGCCTCGCCGCTTGCCAAAAAGCTTGCCGGCGACAAAGGCATCGATTTGACCCGCATCATTGGAAGCGGTGATGGCGGCCGTGTAGTGAAAAGAGATGTGGAGTGGTTCAAGCCCGGTGCATTTGTGGCTGCTCCATCCATGATGCCCGGAGCTGTTACGAAAGAGAGCTTCGAAGAGATTCCTGTTTCACAAATGCGCAAGACCATCGCGCGCCGTTTGTCGGAAAGTAAATTCACCGCGCCGCATTTTTACCTCACCATGGAGATCGACATGGACCGTTGTGCCGATGCGCGTGAAAGTATCAACGCTGTCGCGGGAACCAAAATTTCGTTTAATGATTTCGTGATCAAAGCCGCTGCTGCCGCTCTTCGTCAGCATCCCAAAGTAAATTCATCCTGGCTTGATGACCGCATCCGGATCAATCATCACATCAACATTGGTGTGGCTGTTGCCGTCGAAGAAGGTCTGTTGGTTCCTGTTGTCAGATTCGCGGACTCCAAAACACTTTCGCAGATCAACGCTGAAGTGAAGGAATATGCTCAAAAAGCAAAGGATAAAAAACTGCAGCCCTCCGACTGGGAAGGAAATACTTTTACGATTTCCAATCTGGGAATGTTTGGCATTGATGAATTCACTGCCATCATCAATCCGCCCGATGCCTGTATTCTGGCAGTGGGAGGTATCAAAGAAACCCCGGCGATCAAAAACGGAAAAATCACCCGTTCATCTGTAATGAAAGTAACTCTGAGCTGTGATCACAGAGTGGTGGATGGTGTAACCGGAGCAAAATTCCTGCAAACACTGAAAGGATTCCTCGAAAATCCCGTGTTGCTGTTGGGACAAAGCAGTATCTGATCAATCGCTGCTTTTGAACAGCTCCGTAAAGGTAAAACTGCTCCCGTCGAACAACCCCAGGTCGCTCAGCTTAATTCTGGGTATCACCAGCAGTGCCATGAATGACAAAGTCATGTAAGGAGCACGGAGCGTACATCCCATTTGCTTCACTTTTTTATCCATTACGGAATAGAGTTCTCCGACTTCATCACACGAAAGTGTGCTCATCAGTCCGGCTACCGGAAGCGGCAACAACATCTCTTCATCGCCATCCACCAGACTCAGTCCGCCTTTGCTTTTTATCAGCAGGTTCACGGATCGTGCAATTGAAGTGTCATCGCAACCCACTGCAATGATGTTATGCGAATCGTGTGCAACGGTTGAAGCAATAGCGCCGCTTTTGAGATGGAAGTTACGAATGAACCCCATCGCGGGTGGTTTGTTTTCATAACGGTTCACCACAGTCAGCTTGAGCAGGTCGCGGCCGACATCAGCAACAGCCAGTCCATCCGCGGAAGCGACCTCCAGCTCGGCGAGTTCTGTTACCAGCTGACCGTCGATGGCATCAATGACTCTGACCAAATTTCCTTTTGCAGGAATGGAGAAATCGGATTCGTGCTTCTCTTCAGTCTGAAAACTATTGATGGTTGTGTGAGTTTTTTGCTCCAGTTTACAAACGCCCTCATCGACCAGTTGCTCGCCGTCGATAAAAACCGATTGCACATTGAATTGCTCAAAATTCTGTACAACAATAAAATCTGCGGGGTCACCGGGTTTCAGCAAACCGCAGCGCATGTTGTAATGATGCACCGGATTGATGCAGGCGCATCGAAGCACATCAAACAGATCGTGTCCTTTTCCGATGGCCCGCACCACCAGTTCGTTGATGTGACCCTTGATCAGTTCATCAGGATGTTTATCATCGCTGCACAGCATCACCTTATCGGGATGTTCGGAAATCAGTTCATGCAGCGCCTCGAAGTTTCGTGCAGCAGAGCCTTCCCTGATCAGGATTTTCATGCCATACTTCAGCTTGTGCAGTGCCTCATCTTTGGTAAAGCACTCATGATCGGTGGTAATACCGGCTGCAATGTAGTTAATAGCATCGTCGCCTTTTAATCCCGGGGCGTGGCCATCGACGGGTTTGCCGTATTTTTTCGCTGACGCGATCTTTTTCAGCACCTCCGTATCCTTGAAAAGCACACCCGGATAGTTCATCATCTCCGAAAGGTAAAAAATGTCATCGCGCCCAAGCAATGTGTCAACCGCCCTGCTGTCCAGCACCGCGCCTGCTGTTTCAAAAGCGGTGGCCGGAACACACGACGGTGCCCCGAAATGGAATTTAAGACCTGCGCCACGGGCATTGTTCAGCATGTAATTCACCCCATCAATACCACACACATTGGCGATTTCATGGGGGTCGCTGATGGTGGCCACGGTGCCGTGGATAAGAGCCTTTCGTGCAAACTCATAGGGGGTCAGCATGGAGCTTTCAATATGGATGTGTGAATCCACAAAACCCGGCATGATGCAGCGAGTATGGTCAGCCTCCTGAACCTGGTGCTCCTCTATACCGGTAATTATTCCGTTCTCCCAGACCACCATTCCGGGGTAAATTCTTTTCCCGGAAATGTCTAAAATCATGCCCTTCAGCCTGCCTGAATTCATCCGCCGATTTTTTTTTGAAATATTGTTTTTGAATGAATAAATATTACATTTGGCTCATTATTCACAAAATTAACCATTACCACAATGAAAACAGGAAAAGTAAAGTTTTTCAACGAGTCCAAGGGTTTTGGATTCATCGTTGAAGATGACACGAAGCAGGAAATCTTTGTACACCACTCAGGTCTTGTAGACAAGATCAGGGAGAATGATGTTGTAACTTATGAAGTTACAGAAGGACGAAAAGGCCTGAATGCCGTTAATGTTAAGAAATCACAGTAAGAAGGAAAGCATAGATAGTAAGGTTTACTTATTTCAACATTAAAAAAAATCCCGCCGTACAGCGGGATTTTTTATTGGATATAATGGAGCTTTTACCTGGTGGTGATGACCCGCAGGCTGATGTCGCTCTGTGGTCCTTTCACAGAGATAAAATACAATCCGCCTGGTGAACCGGCAAGTGCGGGAAGTGCAATTCTGTTTTCTCCCGATGCCAGTTTCAGGTCGGTTGCAGGCTGGATGGATCTGCCCAGGGCATCGTACACGTTCAGTACTGCGTGTTGCTGTTGCGAGGAACGGATGACAACCGTGTGGCTGAAATGCTGATACCAGGCGGAGAACAGATTTTCATCCGCGGAAGCGATACCTGTTGACACGGCCAGCTTCACCATCCAGAAATCAACCCCGCCATGATTACCGGTGACCGTTCCGTTAACTGAATTCGACTCACCAACAATGGTGAATGAACTGTCGGCAGGATCATAAATCAATTCGGTGCCAAGATCGCCTCCCGAACCGCCGGTGGCATAACTCCATTGATGCTGCAGTAAAGTATCGAGACTGACCAGCCAGAATTCATTGGTGGGTCCGTTGTTGGCTCCGGTAAGATCCAGATCGCTTGAGGATGAAAATCCGGCTGCGATCAAATGACCCGGTTCTTTTTCAAGCGTATTGTAGAGCCGGTCGCCACGAGTGCCTCCCAGACAAGCCTGCCTGATGAACTGTCCGGATGAATCTACCATCACCACCCACCCGTCGGTAGTGCCACCCTTGTATCCCGTCACATCGCCGTCTGAAGATTCTGTATTGCCTGTCAGAACATATCTGTTGTCTGAAATGGCAGCAATCTGATATCCTGCATCGCCCAGTGAACCACCGTACTGATAATTCCACAGGAGATTTCCGGAAGCATCCGTTTTTCCCACCCAGAAGTCAAAATCGCCCTGATTGCCCGAGCACTGGAAGTCGCTCGACTGCGAGGCGCCTGCAAAATAAATACTGCCGTCAGGTGCTTCAACAAAATAGCGCAACCGTTCACCCTGAGAGCCTCCGTAAGTATTCGACCAGATAACAGTACCGCTGGTATCAATTTTCAGCAGCCAGCCGTCATGCGCACCCCTGTTTATTGGCACATCGAAATTGCTGGAGGTGGTGTAGCCTCCCACGAGGTAGTTTCCGTCACTTAGCTGTTCGGCATATCGTCCGCTTTCATTGCCGGTGCCACCGTATTGCTTCATCCAGATGATGTTTCCGGACGGATCCAGTTTGAGTACGAAAAGATCGGAGTTGCCATTGTTGAAAGTGATATCACCATCGGTGGAGAACGTGGTGCCGATTACAATGATATTCGAGGCGTTGTCTTCAAACGCAAATCGTGCTTTGTCATAATCGTTTCCGCCATAAGCGTAAGCCCAGAGTTTGTTTCCGGAAGCATCGGTTCTGACAACAAATGTATTGGCAGTATCATAAACCACAGTCTGATTGATGTCGCCATCATATGAGTTGGTCAGGCCGGAAAGAATGTATCCTCCGTCGGCCGTTTTTGCAGCACCGAAAAACTCCTCACTCGACGAACCACCGAATGAAGCGGAGATAACAGGAGAAAAATTGGGCGCCTGTGCATTGATATTGCCCGTAATCATCAGCATGATTAACGTTGCGGTGATGAAAAAAATATTGTTACGGCTCATCTTAAATCTAAATGGATGAATTGGTTTCCTGAATAATATAATCAACCACCTTGTGAAGGTCGTTGGTTTCATTGAACACGGCCAGCTGACGATCAGCGCCGGTGCCTTCACGGAGAATGGTATGGATGTAATTGAGTTCATTCCTGCTCCCCAGTTCATCCACCACATCATCCACAAAGGCAAGCAATTCAGAAGTAAGATCTTTTACCGGAATTTCTGTTTCCTTTCCGAAATCGATCAGTTTACCTTCTGTTCCGTAGCGGGCCGCCCGCCACTTGTTTTCGTTGATGAGCGCTCTACCGTACTGACGGAAGTCGAGATTCTGCTCCATCAGCTTCACCAGTTTAGCAATGATGGCCTGCATGAGCGCTGCCAACGCGATGGTTTCATCCACACGCATGGGAACATCGCAAATGCGGAATTCGATCGTATTGTAAAAAGGATGTACCCTCAGATCATACCATACTTTTCTTCCGTTATCAATGCAGTTGGTTTTGATCAGCAGGTTGATGTACCGGTCGTATTCTTCGGCGCTGGAGAAATAATCGGGTATACCGGTGCGGGGAAACTTATCAAAGATCTTCACCCGGTACGATTTGAAACCGGTATTCCTGCCCTGCCAGAAAGGGGAGTTGGTAGAGAGTGCAAAGATGTGCGGAAGAAAATACCGGGCTGAATTCATCAGCTTGATTCCCTGTTCGCGGTTTTCAATGCCGATATGAACATGCAACCCGAAAATCAGATTCGAGCGTGCGGCATCCTGCATCTCGTTCACGATTTCATGGTATCTCGGATTGTCGGTGATGAGCTGATCCTGCCAGAGTGAGAACGGATGCGTCCCGGAGGCAGCGATTTTGAGCCCCTGTTTCGCGGCAAGCTCGGCCACCATTTTTCTAAGGTAAACGACTTCTTTTTTAGCCTCGGCAACGTTACTGCAAATGTTGGTGCCGACTTCCACCACCGACTGGTGCATCTCCGATTTCACCTGCTCTTTCAGAATGGTTTTTCCGCCTTCCACAATCTGATGCATGTGCGAACGCAGCTGACGTGTTTCGGGATCGATGATCTGAAATTCTTCTTCAATGCCGATGGTGAACAGAGGAAGTTTTTCTGATTTTACTTTGTCGTCAGTTGTGATGGGTGCGGGTGATTGGGCTGATGTGAGAATGGGGAAAGGCAAAGAGAATGGGTTTTATGGTGGATTCGGTTCAGGGCGCAGCCGGTGTTCGTTTGTGGTCAGGTAGGCATGCCCTTATTCCTCAAATCTAATAAATTTCATTTGTCCTGTTCCGTTACAATAAAAATACACACTTTTGGAGGTGTGATAAGTCTTCGGTAGGCTCTTAATCAATTACAAATCAATTATATGGATGCATTTTGATGATTAGCTGAATCATGATGTACGCTTTTTTAAAATACTGGTCAAGACTGGCTTTGCCCTTTTGGTTCTGCCGTTGGCGGGTTACCGGTGCAGATAAGATACCGGACGGCGCGGTCATTTTTGTGGCCAATCACCGAAACGCTTTTCTGGATGCCGTTCTCATCGCGTGCAGCTCAGCGAAAAATCCCTGGTTTGTGACCCGTGCCGATGTTTTCAAGAAACCATTAGTAGCGAAGTTACTCAAAGCCATGCGCATGTTGCCGGTTTACCGTTTCCGGGATGGATTTGGTTCCATGAAACAGAACGGAGATGTTATCAGTGCCTGCGTAAGTTTACTGAACTGCGGACAGAGCATGCTGATTTTTCCGGAAGGCAATCACGGAACCCGTCATCACATCAGGCCATTGCAGAAGGGCGTGGCACGGATCGCATATTCCGGGCAGCTGTCTGCAAAGCCATTGATTGTTCCGGTCGGACTCTATTTCGAATCCTTGTCGGGATTCAGGTCGCGCGTGCTGGTCAGTTTTGGTGATCCGGTAGATGCCTCATTATACAAAACCGATAGTCAGTTGCTTTCTGAACTGAGTCAACGATTGCAAGGTCTGACACTACATATAGACCATGACCGTTATGATGAAAAGCTGGCATCACTTCAGAAAAACCGGATCATCTCTGATGATTTGCCAGAACAGCTGCGCATGGATCAACGTATGCTGCAAAATCTGATGGATGCGAATCATCTCGTTCAAAGTAAAAGTACAGTTGAATCAAATCCTCAAAAAGATCACCTTTTTCAAAGATTGATGAAAAGTTATGTAAAGTTGAATTTGTATCCGGCCTCCCTGGTGATTCACCATTTCATTTTGTCGAAAATAGAAGACCCTCAGTTCAAAGGCTCGGTGAAGTTTTCGGCGGGAATGTTTCTGGTGCCGGTTTTTCTGATAATGCAGACAGCGGTTTTATTTTTGCTTACAAATGATGTTTTAATTTCGTTGCTGTACCTGATTTCGGTCCCTGCTGCTGTGAGGCTGATTTGCCAAACTGATTTGAAGTAGTGGTGAAACAGGATGAAGCCTGGAAGCTCGCCCGGGATTCACCGGAGGACGCAAGCATTGGGTCCGTACGGCTGAAAAGTTCATAGTTCGCCTGTCGAGCTTCGACAAGCTCAGTGCATCGCCTGCCACTTGCCACCTGCCACCTGTCACCTGTCACCTATCACCCTCCTTCATCAATTCTTCATTAAACTCACACTCATTCCCTTAGTCTGAAATCTTCCTATCTTTGCGACTTCAAATTTTTACCATGAGTTTTAAGAGAATTCTTTGCCTGTCAATTCTGTTTTCAGTTATTACATTTTCCGGCCGGGCCCAATCTCCGGTTTTCACAGTGAAGGGTGTCATTGTAGATGAGGCCGACGGCAGGCCTCTTGAGTTCGCTACCGTGGCCATGAAGCGTGTGCGTGATTCATCGCTGGTGGCGGGAACCATCACCAATGCAACAGGAGAGTTTCGCCTGAATGATGTGCCTCCCGGAGGATACAATGTGGAGATCGCTTTTATCGGATATGAAAAGATCACTCAGCGGCTGATGCTGCGTCCCGGAACCGCTTCTCCGGTAACGGACATGGGAAAAATCAAAATGAAAGTATCAGCCAAGATGCTGGAGGCAGCCGAAATCACTGCCGAAAAAAGTTTTGTGATGAACAACATCGATAAAAAAACTTACAATACCGAACAGCTGGCGGTGACTGCCGGAGGAAATGTGAAGGATGTGCTCGATAATATTCCATCTGTTGAAGTGGATCAGGATGGCAATGTAAGCTTGCGCGGAAATGAAAATGTAACGATACTCATCGACGGCCGGCCTTCAGGCATGACCGGGGCAGGAGGGAAGTCGCTGCTCGAATCCATCCCCGCATCCGCGATCGAGAATGTGGAGGTGATCACCAATCCTTCAGCGAAATATGATCCTGAGGGAATTTCCGGCATCATCAACATCATCACCAAAAAGAATAAACTGCAGGGCTTCACCGGCAATATCGGAGCGAATGTTTCATCCAACGAAAGTTACGGCGGAAACTTTTCATTGGCCTACCGGAAGGGGAAATGGAATACTTATGTCAATTACGGATTCAACAGGAGGGTGAGCAACAACTCCGGTGAATCATATCGCGAGACCTACTTCAATGATGTCACCTCCATTCTCGATCAGAATGAAGAAGAAGTGGATAAAGGATACAATCACAATGTCAAGACCGGAGCTGATTTTAATCTGAACGACCGCAATACGATTTCCGCTTCCGCATTGTTCAACACCGGAACGGGAACTGAGGTGGAGAACACCATATATCGCGAAAGACTTTTATCGGATCCGCTTGACAGTATTTATAAAAGAAATACTTCGGCCGATGAATTGAACAGGAATGTTGATTTTGATCTGAACTGGGTTCACAATTTCAAACAGAAAGGTCGTAAACTCAATTTTCTGGGAACTGCTTCATTCGATAACTCAACAACGGATCAGGTATATGATCAGCTGGGTTATTTTTCTGAGTCAGTCGCTGACTGGTCAACACTTGAGCTGGAAAGGGATTTTTCAGACAATGTGAATACTATTTACACGGCGGGACTTGATTATGAGCATCCCATTGGAGATGACAAGAAAATTGAAAGCGGATATAAAACCACGATCAGAAGTTTCGATACCGATTTTCGATTTGAAGATTTCGATCAGTTACAGGGCGGATATATCAACGATACCAACCGCACCAATCAGTTTATTTACCGCGATCAGCTGCATGCCTTGTATGCTCAGTACCGGCAAACGATCGGTAAGTTCGGCTATCAGATCGGAGTGAGGGGAGAGTATTCGGTTACGCAATCGGAACTGGTGAATACCAATGAAACTTTCGACAAGGATTATCCTTCACTTTTCCCGAGCGCCTTTCTTACCTACAAGCCCGGTGAGAAATCGCAGGTGAAAGCTACTTATAGTCGACGCATCAACCGTCCGCGACGTGGTGCATTGAATCCGTTTGCCAACTATGATGATCCTCAGAACATCCGGAAAGGAAATCCATTCCTCGATCCTGAGTACACCGACAGCTACGAACTCGAGTACAGCAGGTTTATTGGCAAGGTGTCTGTTACTGCCACCGGTTACGCGCGTTTCACAACCGATTATATTCAGCGTTACAGAACGGTAGACACCACCGGAATCACCACGGTTACCTATGAAAATCTCAATTCACAAAGAAATTACGGAGTGGAGATCATCCTCAACGGCAATCCGTATAAGTGGATGACTTTTACGCTGAGCGGAAATTTTTACCGCAACGAGCTGGATGCATCCAATCTGGAGGATGATCTGAATTCAAGCGCCTGGGCCGGTTCAGCAAGAGCGTTTACCACTTTCAAATTGCCTTATAAAACCGATCTGCAGCTTACTTATTTTTACCGCCCTCCGATGAAGCTCACGCAGGGAACCATGAAAGACATGCAGATGCTCACCATTGCTGCCAGCATACGTGTGCTGAAAGACAAGGGAACAGTTTCATTGCGCATTGCTGATCCGTTCAACACCCAACGCTGGGGATTTGAATTCGAAGATGAATTGTACATCCAGGATTTCACCCGCAAGCGCGAAAGCCGCATCGTTACACTTTCCTTCACCTACCGCTTCGGCGAACTCCGCGACAGCAGCCGGCAAAGAAGAGATGGTATGCCGAGGGATGAGATGAATGATGATTTTTAGGGAGTCGATAGTCGATAGTCGATAGTCGAAAGTCGTCTGTGTCGAATGTTCAATAGCGGCGGTGGCAGCGGCAGCGGTGGCGGCAGCGGCAGGCGACAATTTTGACCACTCTACACTCCCCACTCAACCACTCAACCCTTCGATACGCGTCTGCATCGCCTCCCGGCTCTTCATTCGCTACTCAGGGCAAGCCACTCTCCACTTTATCTCCACTCCCTACTCCCCACTCAACCCTTCGATACGCGTCTGCATCGCCTCCCGGCTCTTCATTCGCTACTCAGGGCAAGCCACTCTCCACTTTCTCCCCACCTTCTCTCCACTCCCTACTCTCCACTCTCCACTCCCCACTCCCCACTTTTTTTCTCATATCAATTCAGTTTCTTAAATTCGTTTTCTTAAAGAACCCGGAATATGAGAAAACTGATACATTCAATTGTTGGCGGAATCGCATTATTTTTAACGTTAAGGGTTGATGCTCAAAACATTACGGTAACCCCTAACGGCGATGCCAACCAGCTGATCACCAATCATCTGCTGGGCGGAGGGATTTTTGCTTCCAACATTCAGGGGACTTTGTTGCCTTTGGCCTCCGGTACATTCACCGCTACAGGCAATGCCGCATTTACGCTGACTAATGGAATTATCATCAGTACCGGATCCGTGAGCGGTAATCCCAATGCCCCTTCCTTTTTTGCCAGCACCAGCCATAACGCTCCAGGCTCAACGTTATTGAATCCAATCGTTGCGCCATGGATTACTTATGACGCGCAAACCATCACATTCGATTTTAAAGCCGCTTCCGACAGTGTGGAATTTGATTTTGTTTTCGGGTCGGAAGAGTACAATGAATATGTCAATACCTCATTCAATGATGTGTTTGCCTTTTTTGTTTCCGGTCCCGGTTATGCGCCCAATACCAATGTAGCTCTGATTCCTGGTACTACAACACCCATTTCCATCAACACGATTAACAACGGAAATTCCGGCGGTGTTTCTCAGGGTCCCTGTGTGAACTGCGCTTATTTTATTGATAATGTCGTGCAGCCTGCACCAATAGATTTTGCTTTCGATGGCATGACCACGACTCTGAAAATTAAATTTCCGGTGAATCCCTGTGATGATTATACCTTCACCATTGCCATTGCAGATGTCGGCGACGGAGTGTTCGACAGCGGTATTTTGCTTGGCGCGAATACTTTTATTGCTTGTCCGAACATGCAGATCAGCAACAGACTGATGACTGCTTCCGCCGATACGATTACCATTTGCGCGGGAGGTTCGGTTACACTCACCGCTCCTGAAGGAGCAGGTTTATCGTGGAGCACCGGAGAAACCACATCAACGATCACGGTAACCCAGCCGGGCACTTACAATTGTTCCTATTCCGCCGGTGCCTGTTCGGCAACCACCGATCCTGTTGTGGTAATACAGTCAGGCAGCATTCAAACACCGGTCATCAGCCAGAACGGAACGTTACTCCAATCGAATATCATCTCTGCTCCCTCCATCACGTATCAGTGGAGCTTCAATGGAACCGACATCCCCGGTGCTAACGGTGCGGTATATACGCCAACGGTCAATGGTTGCTACACGCTCACCATTTTTGAAGGAAGCTGCGAGTCGTCGTCGAATACGGTTTGTGTTACATTGACATCCGTTTATGAGTTTGTTTCCTCGCAAGTACAGCTGGTTCCCAACCCTTCGCGGGATGTTGTGAAAATCGTCACACCGTTTCAGCCGGGATCAGAAACTTCAATGATGGTCATGGATCTGTCGGGCCGCATGGTTTTCGAAAAGCGATACAGCAGTGCTGAGTTTTTACTCGAGGTAAACACCCTGAATTCCGGAATGTACCTCTTACAACTTTTGAATTCATCCACAACTGAGTTGGTGAGGAAGACTTTTGTGGTGGAGTGAGGCGTGAATAATGAATAATTAATAATGATTAATGGGAGGATTTCTTTATTCCTCAATCCTTAATCGCCTGCTTTAAAATCTCAACCCTCAATCTACAATTTTCAATTTCCCTTTACGATTTTAGATTTTCTCATTGCATCGAAATTTCACTTCGATGGAGGGAAATTTAAAGGGAAGATTTAAGATTGAATATTGAAAAAGGAAATCTAAATTTTAAACTAAATTATTAAGGATTGAGGAATTTCCGCCGCGTAGGATCTCCCGATTCTGTGCAAGCAAGAAGTGGGATCTCTGATCCCCGTCACAAAAGCTTGCTGTTTGCCTCTGCATTCCTTAATCCCCTGACCCCTGAAGCAGTGCCGGTCAAATTTTTAAATAAAAATTAATCTTTTTAGAATGGCACGCTTCAGGGCAAGATTCCCCCTCACCCAAACAACCCCTGAAACACCTCTTCCACCTTGCTCACCGGCACCAGTTCAATTTTGAATTTGCCAGCCTGTTCGAGTCCTTTCATATTGTATTTGGAAAAGAAAAATTTCTCGAAGCCCATTTTCTCTGCTTCTTTTATGCGCTGATCAATTCTGTTTACCGGACGGATTTCGCCGCTGAGTCCAACCTCACCTGAAAAGCAAACACGTGGCGGCAGTGCAATGTCTTCACTTGACGATAACACGGCGCAGATGACTGCGAGATCGGTGGCGGGATCTTCCACACGGATACCGCCTGCGATGTTGAGAAAAACATCTTTCGCGGCAAGCCTGAAACCACAGCGCTTTTCGAGTACCGCCAGCAGCATGTTCATTCTCCGCAAATCAAAACCGGTGGCAGATCGCTGTGGAGTGCCGTAAACCGCCGAACTCACCAGCGCCTGCACTTCAATCAGCAACGGCCGTAGTCCTTCCATGGTGCACGCGATGGAAATACCGCTGAGGTTTTCGTCGATGTGCGACAATAATACTTCCGATGGATTCGGGACTTCTATCAGTCCGGCGCCCCCCATTTCGTAAATGCCGATCTCCGAGGTGGAGCCGAACCGGTTTTTGGTGGAGCGCAGGATCCGGTACACATGGTGCCGGTCGCCTTCAAACTGCAGCACGGTGTCGACCATATGTTCGAGCACCTTCGGACCGGCGATGCTGCCTTCTTTGGTGATGTGTCCGATGAGGAACACCGGCGTATTGGTTTCTTTCGAATATTTGAGGAGATCGCCCGCGCAGCCTCTGATTTGTGATACCGTACCGGGCGCCGATTCTATTTCGGAGGAGAAAAGTGTTTGAATGGAATCGATGATCAGCATCTGAGGCTGCAGCGATTCAATATGCCTGAAGATGGCCTGAGTATTGGTTTCGGTGAGAATGTAGCAATCGGTGTTGGAAGTGCCGATTCTGGATGCGCGGATGCTGATCTGCTGTTCGCTCTCTTCACCTGAAACGTAAAGCACTTTGGTGCCTTTCATCCGCATCGCCACCTGAAGCATCAGTGTCGATTTGCCGATTCCGGGTTCACCTCCCACCAGCACCAGCGCGCCCGGCACCATGCCGCCGCCGAGTACGCGGTTCAGTTCTTTCCCCGGAAGGGTGATGCGCTTCAGCTTGTCGGGCTCTATTTCTCCCAGCAGGTGCGGAACAGCCTGCCTTCCTTTGTCATCATACTTTCCGCCCGAGCGCCATGCAGGCACCTGTGAGGGACCTTTATGAACGACCTCTTCCACGTAAGTGTTCCACTCGCCGCATGACGAACATTTGCCTACCCATTTAGGCGATGATGCTCCGCAGTTCTGGCAGAAAAAAGTGCTTTTGGTTTTGGCCATGAAAAAAAATTATTCGACTTTGAAAAATTCCCGCTGCAAGACTGAGTTGCTTTTGGGGTCATCGGTGGCAAGGTAAAGCACCTTGTCTTCCAGTTCAACAAACTCCCATTTATCAACGAAAATGGTAGTATCGTTCGGTGCTCTGGCCACCAGTTGGAATTTCAGGAAGGCTCTCGAAAATCGTGCGTCCACTTTGAAGTTGGCAATCACCACGGTGTCGGTGCGGTCCAGGAGATTCTCGTCCGGCACACCGTTATCGCAGGTTACATTCACCGGAAACTCGAATGTCTGATACCAGTTGTTGTCGCGGAAAGTCCAGAACTCATTGTAGTAAACCGTATCGGGCGCGCATCCGAAAGGAAAATTAGGCTCTCTGCCCAAAAACTCCCGCTGCCATTTGCCCTGCAGGTCCTCCGACATCTTCTTCTCCGATTTCAGCACCATGCTGTCTTCGCAGGAAGTAAAGATGAAAGTGGTCAATAAGAGTAAAATGGTAAACCGCCGCATCATAAAGGCCTTTGATAACAAAAGTAACGAGATTATGGCTTTAAAAATATGCATGGGTGAAATTGGGTGAAACTATTTGCCCAGTATTTTTTTCTCAATGTTAGTAGTAGAGTAACCTGGCACCAGGTCGATGGTAATGACTTCCCCGCCTTTGGCAGTCACAATGTCATAACCCACAATTTCCTCCTTTTTGTAATCGCCGCCTTTCACCAGAATGTCGGGCTGAACGGCTTTGATCAGCTCGTAGGGGGTAGGCTCATCGAACACTACCACCGCGTCAACAAAAAAGAGCGATGCCATGATGTGCAGCCTTGAGTTTTCATCGTTCAGCGGGCGCGACGGACCTTTGATGGCTGAAACGGAACGGTCGGAGTTCAGGCCCACGATCAGTACATTTCCGAGTGAGGCCGCTTTCGCGAGATAGTCGATGTGTCCGAGGTGCAACAGGTCGAAGCAGCCGTTGGTGAAAACGATTTTCTTCTCTCTGAAACGCCAGAAAGCCAGCTTGCGCTGAAGGGATTCGAGAGAGGTAATTTTGCTTTCGATGATCTGCGAGTGGTTCATGATGTTGTTTTTTTGTTTTTGAGCAGGAAGAGCATCACCAGGGCAAAAATACCCAAAACCACCACAAGTAATGTCTGTGTGGTATGAACGAGGGTGGCATAGGCGATGCCGTCGGTAGAAGTAATGCCGAACAGCTGCAGCCCCTGCGAAACGATGTAGTGATAAGCCCCTATGCCGCCCTGCACCGGCGCCGACATTCCCAGTCCGCCCACCACCAGAATGAACAGTCCGGCTTTCATGTCAAGATGAGCGGTGGAGTCGAGGCAGAAGAAACATACCCAGGTCATCAGGAAATACATCAGCCAGATGAAGATGGTGTGGAACAGAAACCATCCGTTTTTCTTCATTCTAAGAATGGTCTTGAACCCGGAGGCAATTTCATGTGTGATGCCTTTGATCTTGACGGCAAGTTTGCTTTTGGGATCATGAGTGAGTTTCCGGTATAACAGAAACGCCGCCGCCATCGCCACCGCCATCGCCGCCACCGCCAGCCACAGTCCGGCATTGGTTCCGTCCGGCAGCTTCTCAGCCATCGGTCCAATCACTTTGTCCTGAAGGAAGTCAGCGAGCATGTCATACTCCAGCAAGGCCACCAGAAAAAGGACCACGAATAACATGATCAGATCGATCACCCTTTCAACGATCACCGTTCCGATGAGGGAATTAAACGGTACTTTATCGGTGTTGGCAAGAGATCCGCACCGGGTAATTTCTCCGATCCTGGGTATGGCCAGATTGGCGAAGTAACCGAGAAACAGTGCGTAAAGAGTGGTGCTAAGCCGGGGTTTGAATCCCAGTGGTTCCATCAGCATGATCCATCTGACGGCCCGGCTGAGAAAGGCGAAAAGGGCGATCACGACTGAGAGTGCCAGCCAGAAAGGATCGGCTACTTTGATTTTGTCCCAGACCTCGGCCAGATTTTCGTTGCGAAAGGCCAGCCACAGCAATCCGATCCCTACTGCCAGAAAGGCGATGTACTTGATCGTTGAAACGATGTTGCTTTTCAAATCAACTGTTTATCAGTCTGTTGTTGGAGTCGGGAAAAACCAGTGACGGCTTGAAGGTTTTGGCCTTTTCAAAATCCATGATGGCATACGATACCACAATGATGATATCGCCCACCTGAACCCTGCGGGCGGCAGGACCATTCAGGCACACCATGCCGCTGCCTCTTTCGCCTTTGATCACATACGTTTCAAAACGTTCGCCGTTATCGATGTTGAGCACCTGCACGAGTTCATTCTCAATCAGATTGGAAGCTTCCATCAGATCTTCGTCAAGCGTGATACTGCCCACATAATGGAGTTCAGCCTGCGTGACCCGCGCACGGTGAATCTTGGATTTTAATACCTGAATTTGCATAAGGCCGCAAAGGTAGGAATTTTTAGTGCCTGACCTTTCAGAGAGCGATGTTGTCGATGAGACGGGTGGAGGAGGTCAGCACCGCAATGCAGGCCCTTTGTTCCCTTCCGGGGATGTACTGTTCGATGGGTTGCAAAGTATTGCTGTCAACAAATTCAATGTACTGGACCTTGAATCCTGAAAAAGATTCAATCATGTCCCGTACCAGTCCGGCAACTATGGATACCGGTGATGACCGAATGGCTACGGCAGCCATATTCAGAGCCTTGTAAATAAGTGGGGCAGCGGCTCTTTCAGCAGGCGACAGGTGGATGTTGCGCGAACTCATAGCCAGTCCGTCAGACTCACGAAGCGTCGGACAACCAATGATTTCAACCGGAAAATCGACTCTCCGCGCCCATTCTCGGATGATGGCCAGTTGTTGAAAATCCTTTTCGCCGAAATAGGCTTTATCGGGCCTGACGATATCAAACAACCTTGACACCACAGTAACCACCCCGTTGAAATGTCCTGGCCGGTGTGCACCTTCCATGACCCTTTCCAGCGGACCGAAATCCATTTCAATTCGGTTTTCCTGAGGATAGATCTCGGCTACCTGAGGTTCAAACAACAGGTCAAGTCCCGCATCCTCAAGCATCCTGTGATCGCTTTCGGGTGTCCGGGGGTATTTCAATAAATCTTTAGGGTCGTTGAATTGTGTGGGATTCACGAAAATACTGGCGATTGAAACCGCATTTTCATCGCGGCAACGCCTGACCAGAGAAATATGACCCGGATGCAGGGCTCCCATGGTGGGTACAAATCCGACCCGACCGCCTTTGCCGGCCACAAACTCCCTGACCTCGCTGATTTTACCTGTGATAATCATACTTGTAAGGAAAGCGGCAATGTTAATCAAAATAGGCAAATCCGGCGGATTGTACTTTTTTTTATTGCGATTTTCTTAATTGTCTAATAATGAGCAATATAGTTGTTTTAATTAAAGGATAATTTATTGATGTACCCCTTGATTTATTGCAAAAGGTCAATAAATTCCGTACCTTTGCCACTTGTAAGATTAATTTCCTATCCTATGAAAAAAACCAAAGTTCTTTACATCTCACACGAAATACATCCTTATCTGGAAGCGACTGAGTTAGGTAAAATCTCCAGACAGCTGCCGCAGGGAATTCAGGAAAGAGGAAAGGAAATCAGAACTTTTATGCCGCGTTTCGGCACCATCAATGAAAGAAGAAACCAGCTTCATGAGGTCATCCGCCTTTCCGGGATGAATCTGATCATCGACGACTCCGATCACCCGCTCATCATCAAAGTGGCTTCCATTCAGGCGGCCCGCATGCAGGTTTATTTTATCGATAACGAAGAATATTTTCAGCGCAAAGCGGTTTTCAGAGATGCCAAAAAGAAATTCTTCAAAGACAACGACGACCGAACAGTATTCTTCTGCCGCGGTGTGCTTGAAACAGTGAAGAAATTAGGCTGGAGCCCCGATGTGATCCACTGCCACGGCTGGATGTCGAGTCTCGTTCCCATGCTGGTGAAAACCAGTTACCGCGAGGACCCCATTTTCAAGGATTCAAGGGTGGTTTATTCCATTTACGACGATCATTTCGAAGAGTCTTTCAACGACAATTATGCCAAGAAGATCATGATGGACGGCATGTCGGCCGGTGATCTTAAGGACCTTAAAACCCCCAACTGGGAAGGTATTACAGCCAACGCGGTTGCTTTCGCGGATGCTGTCATCCAGGGAAGCGAAACACTGCACCCGTCAGTTAAAAACATCCTGAAGAAATCGCAGAAGCCTTTCCTGGGCTTTAAGTCATCGGAAGAGTACATGGATGCTTACAATGCCTTCTATGACGAGCTGATGGTGGAAGACCAGATGCTGGTGGGCTGAGATCTGCACAACAGAACCTCAGCGTTACCGTTATTGTCATTCCGAAATCTTATTTTTGCAGAATGATCTCCAGAAAAATTTTAAGCTTACCCGCCATGCTACTCGCTGGCGGGTTTGCATTTATATCCTGTTCCGAACCCGGTACCATCGGGGTGGAAGTGTTGCCCGACTCCGATCAGCCGGGAGTGTATTTTGACACCACCATTGTAGTGGAAGCTACCACGGTGAGGGAAGACTCGCTCAGAAGCGATGAAGGCGTGGCCGGTTTTAACCTCCTTGGCAGCTATACCGACCCGGTTTTTGGCAAATCGAATGCATCCTTCTATGCTCAGGTCAGGTTGCCCAACAACAACGCCAGCTTCACCTTTGGCACCAGTCCGGTGCTTGATTCCGTGGTACTGACCCTGGCCTACGCCGAGCATTACGGCGATACGCTTACACCGATGCAGGTGGAGGTGTTTCAAACCGATGAGTCGATGGTGATCGATTCCAACTACTATACAAACGATCAGCTGGCTCTTGGTCCACAAATTTACTGGGGCACGGTTGATGTTCGCCCTAAAGACAGTCTTGAAATCAGCGATGCCAAACGTGCGCCCCACCTTCGGTTGAAACTTGATAACAATTTCGGCAACAGCTTCCTCACCAGTCCCACTTCCAATTTTCTGTCGAATGACGCCTTCATACAGTTTTTCAAAGGCATTCATGTACGGACAACGGATGTCAATGCCACCGGTCAGGGTGTGATCATGTCGTTCAATCTCCTTGCCGGGATGTCGAAGCTCACTTTTTATTACACCAACGACGGCGACACCACCAAGCGCACAGCCAACTTCGAGATCAACTCCAATTGTCCGAGGTTCAACCGTTTTGAACACGATTACACAATTTCGGAATTCGGAAACAGTTTTCCTGTCGCAGGTGCGAATCGGCTTTACATTCAGTCGATGGCCGGTGTGAAGGTTCGCTTGAAATTTCCCAATCTGATGAACCTGGTGGCCAACGGTCCGGTATCGGTTAACAAGGCCGAGCTCATCATCCCGGTTACCGACAATGCCACCTTCAAAAACCATCAAAACCTGCTGGTGTTCGGTGTGGATTCTGCAGGAGCTGAAGCACTGATCCCCGATTTGCTGGAATCAACTAACTACTACGGAGGCACGTTTTCAGCTACCGATAATCACTACAGTTTTTCCATCAACCGATATCTGCAGCGGGTGCTGTCGGGAAGAACTCAAACCGATTACGGTCTGAGTCTGATTTCATCCGGTGGCGCCATCAACGCTTATCGCACCGTAGTGCCCGGAACCTCCGCGCCGGGTTCAAGGATTCGTCTTAAATTAACTTACTCAAAACTGAACTGATTTACCATGTGTGGAATCGTTGCCTATATCGGTCATCGCCAGGCTTACCCCATCATTATGAAGGGCCTTCAGCGACTTGAATACAGAGGATACGACAGTGCAGGCGTTGCTCTGATGAACGGCGGACTGCATGTTTACAAAAAAGCGGGCAAGGTTTCCGATCTCGCTGAATATACCAAAGACAAAGATGTTTCGGGTACACTGGGCATGGGACATACCCGATGGGCAACCCACGGTGAACCCAACGACCGTAACGCGCATCCGCATTATTCCGAATCGAAAACATTTGCCATCATTCATAACGGCATCATCGAAAATTATGCCTCCATCAAAACGGAACTAACGAACCGCGGACATACGTTTTCAAGCGATACCGACACCGAAGTGCTGATCCATCTGATTGAGGATGTATACAACAATCTTCATGTTGAACTCGAAGAAGCAGTACGTCTCGCGCTTAGCGAAGTGATCGGCGCGTATGCCATTGTAGTAATGTCGAAGAACGATCCTTACAAGCTGATTGCAGCGCGCAAGGGTTCTCCCATTGTACTCGGTATCGGCAAGGACGAATTTTTTGTCGCTTCTGACGCTACTCCCATCGTTGAATATACCAAAAACGTTGCTTATCTCAATGACGGTGAGGTGGCCATGATCTCTAACGGTGAGCTTACCGTAAAAACCATCGAGAACCAGATCAAGATCCCGTATGTTCAGGAGCTGGAGATGCAGCTGGAAATGCTCGAGAAGGGCGGATATGAACACTTCATGCTCAAGGAGATTTACGAACAGCCGCGTTCCATCTGGGACAGCATGAGGGGTCGTATCGATGCCACCAACCGTCGTCTTCGTTTAGGCGGACTGGGTGAGTATGAAAATAAGTTTATCAATGCCCGTCGCATCATCATCGTCGGATGCGGAACCTCATGGCACGCAGGACTGGTGGGAGAGTATCTGATCGAAGATCTTGCCCGGATTCCGGTTGAGGTGGAGTATGCTTCAGAGTTCCGTTACCGCAATCCCATCATCAACGAAGATGACGTGGTGATCGCCATTTCCCAGTCGGGTGAAACGGCCGACACACTTGCCGCCATTGAGCTTGCCAAGTCAAAAGGTGCCACCATTTTCGGTATCTGCAACGTGGTGGGTTCATCCATTCCTCGTGCTACCCATGCGGGTTCGTATACTCATGCCGGACCTGAAATCGGTGTGGCATCCACCAAGGCCTTCACCGCTCAGGTGACAGTACTCACGCTGCTTGCTTTGCAGATTGCCCGCAAACGAGGAACCATTACCGAATCAAGATTCCACAGCCTGCTGAACGAGTTGGAAAGTATTCCCGCCAAGGTGGAAACAGCTCTGGGTTCGAATGATATGATTCATGAACTGGCTGCCAAGTTCAAGGATGCAAGAAACTTCCTGTATCTCGGAAGAGGTTACGGGTTCCCGGTGGCTCTTGAAGGTGCCTTGAAGCTGAAGGAGATTTCCTATATACATGCCGAAGGTTATCCAGCAGCCGAGATGAAACACGGTCCCATCGCTTTGATCGATAAAGAAATGCCGGTGGTGGTGATTGCAACCAAAAACAGCTCTTACGAAAAGGTAGTCAGCAATATTCAGGAAGTAAAGGCCCGTAAAGGAATCATCATTGCGGTCGTCACGGAAGGCGATACCGAAGTGAAGAAAATTGCCGATCACGTCATTGAAATCCCGGAAACGGATGAACTGCTGGTGCCGATAGTTTCAGTGATACCGTTGCAGCTTTTATCCTACCATATCGCCGTCATGCGCGGTTGCAACGTCGATCAGCCGAGGAACCTGGCGAAGTCGGTAACGGTTGAATAATGAGTAATGAATAATGAATAATGAATAATGGGCTTGGTTAATGGTCATTATTCATTATTCATTAAACATTAATAATCCCATCCCATCCCTGAGCTTTCAGTGGTGTTTCGTGTTCTGATTTATCCACGAGTGCCAGTCCTGCGGAGGCTGCTGTGATGTGACCGATAATGCTCACCCCTTTCATGTCCTTCACTTTTTCGAAGTCGCTTTGGCGGATGGTGAACAGAAGTTCATAATCTTCGCCGCCACTGAGTGCCGCTACGGTCGGATTGATGTTCATCTCTTCCGCATGACGAGCCGTTTCTACATCAACAGGAATTTTTTCCTCATAGATTCTGCAGCCTTTTTCTGACGCTGTGCATATATGAAAAAGTTCCGATGCCAGTCCGTCGCTGATATCAATCATGGATGTGGGAACAATATTTTCGGATGCCAGTCTTTCTATAATGTCTTTACGTGCATCAGGTTTCAGCTGACGTTCCACCACATAATCGGAACCGGTGAGGTCGGGCTGAATGTTCGGGTTTTCAAGAAAGATCTTTTTTTCGCGGTTCAGTACCTGCAGTCCCATATAAGCCGCTCCGAGATCGCCGCTTACACAGATGAGATCGTGCTCGCCGGCGCCGCTCCGATAGGCAATTTTATCTTTGGGAACAGCGCCGATCGCCGTGACATTAATGACCAGTCCGGAGCGTGAAGCGGAAGTATCGCCGCCCACCAGATCGACTCCATGCCGTTCGCAGGCGAGGTTCATGCCTTCATAAAGTTCTTCAACGGCCTCGAGTGAAATGCGGTTCGATAATCCGAGTGAGACAACAATGTGCGAGGGTTTGCCGTTCATGGCATAAATGTCGCTGAGGTTCACCATCACCGATTTGTATCCGAGGTGCTTGAGCGGACAATAGGACAGATCGAAGTGCACGCCTTCCAGCAACATATCGGTGGTAACCACCTCAAACACATCACCACGATCGATTACGGCACAGTCGTCGCCGATGCCCTTATTGGTTTGCGGATGGGTGTTGTGAATGCTTTTGGCTAGATGGCGGATCAGGCCGAATTCGCCCAGTATTTCCAGCTCGGTACGTTGATTTTTGTTTTCGAACATGATTCAGGAATAAAGTGCAAAAATAGCTTTTTACCGTGAGGTTGATGGCGGGTTTGGACTTTACGAAAGGAGGGGTACGGAGTACGGATGCACGGACATAGGGATTAGGGATATACGGATATACCGATGATACGAAGTGTTAACGGATACCTGCAGGCATACTGTTGCACCTTACCCATCTGTACATTAGTAATCCCTATGTCCGATTATCCGTACTCCGTACCTATTTTCTATTTTTGATTACTGAGAAAAATTTTCACCACGGCATCGGATGAAGAATTATTACGGGGTACTGGGAATCACGCCTGATGCGGATGCCAGGGCGGTCAGAAAGGCGTGGCTGAGCAAAGCCAAGCAATTGCACCCCGACCATCATCCGGATGACCCCACTGCGGAGGAGCTTTTCAAGGAGGCGCAGGAAGCATACCGAATTCTGTCGGATCCATTCCTCAAGAGCCGCTACGATGAAAGCAGGCACGAACCGTTGGCGGGAACGGCTGCCTCTGCAACCCTTCAGCATTACTTTTTTTCTAAGTGCAGCCAGTCAACTGTATTGCAGTTTGAGGAGCTCGAGGTGTCCTTTACCTACAGCGGTCGCGGCCGGATGTTTCGCCGTCCCACATTCAAAGGCTTTTTCATTACCGGATCGCCTTATGTGTCGCACCGGTTGGTGGTAATGGATGGACAAACGGTAAGGGAAACCACCTTCAGGTATGTGGTTTGTCCGATGGAAAAGGGTGAGCTGGAGATAGGGCGTTCAGGCATCACCATCGGCGACCGTTCCTATTTCTCCGAACCCGTCAGGATCACCTCACTGGAGAATCAGTGTCATTTTACTTCCGGTGAAAAGGCCGACGGTAAGCCTCTGAAAGTGGTGCTGCATCACGATTTTGAAGGTCAGGAGTCGAGGGCGCCGGTGAGTGAGAAGAAGAAAAACCATATCGTACTGGTACCCAGAAGCCGCACCGCGTATATTTTTCACAGTATCGGCATGGCCATGAAAATCATGTTCATGATATGGGGCGCGGTGATGATCCCGTTCTACTTTCCGGTTCCTTTCCTGATCGCCGCATTGATCGGTTCACTGGCTGGAGGGATCAATGTAACGGTTATGTACAAACTGGCAGGAGTTCAATCCAAATTCCTCCATGCCCGGAAGTTTCAGGTGGTCAGCAACTATCTTGACAAAGGATATGTGTTGGGGGAATCTACAGGTATTCCCGGAATCAGGAGCTCATTTTGGTATGAGATTCAGAAATTGTTGTTTTAAAGGGAAGGGTACACACGTAAATGTGACATGCTGACTGAAGTAATTGTTGGAGAAGTTTTATCTTTGAATCCAACAGAAACTCACCTAATTCTCCTTCAGGGAAGCACGGAGAAATATCAATTCCATCAATCTAATGAAATCAACAGCATCGATCATCCTGTTTTTTAGTTTTATTTTTTTAACAGCCTGCAGCACTTCGCGCAAAGCAACTACCGATACCACTGTTGCCGAAGCAGCGCCGGAGGTGAGTATACCGGAGCCGGTCAATTACCGGGGTTCGGCTACCATGATGCACAGTCTGATCCATACCAGGCTCGATGTGTCCTTCGACTGGGCGTCGCGCGTGTTGCTGGGGGAAGCGGAAATTACACTCAAGCCCCATTTCTACACCACCAATCAATTATTTCTCGATGCCCGCGGAATGGATATTAACGAGGTCAAAATCTTCAAAGGCAATGTGAAGGAAGAGCTGGCTTACGAATACCGCAACGACAGCATTTGCATTACACTCGATAAATTCTACACACGTGCTGATACCTTTAAAGTGTATGTGAACTACGTGGCCAAGCCTGAGAGTTTGCCTAAAGGCGGCAGCTCGGCCATTACAAGCGATAAAGGATTGTATTTCATCAACGCTGATGGCAGTGATCCCAATAAACCGATGCAGATCTGGACACAGGGTGAAACACAGTCGAGCTCCGTCTGGTTTCCCACCATTGATCGCCCGAATCAGAAAACCACACAGGAAATTTATATCACAGTCGACACTTCGTTCGTCACACTCAGCAACGGCAAGCTCATCAGCTCCATCGTAAACAAACAGAACGGTACGCGAACCGATTACTGGAGACAAACCATTCCGCATGTACCCTATTTGTTCATGATGGCTATTGGAAAATATGCGGTAGTTAAAGATGACTGGAAAGGCATTGAAGTGAGTTATTATGTGGAGCCCGAATACGAACCGTATGCCCGCGGCATTTTCGCTCATACACCTGAAATGCTAGAATTTTTTTCAAAGAAACTGGGTGTTGAATATCCCTGGGAAAAGTACGCACAGGTAGTGGTGCGTGATTTTGTTTCAGGAGCGATGGAAAATACCACCGCCACCATCTACGGCGAATTCGTTCAAAAGGACGACCGTGCGCTTCACGATTCTCACAATGATGATATTGTGGCTCACGAACTTTTTCACCACTGGTTTGGTAATATTGTTACCTGTGAGTCATGGTCGAACCTGGCCCTCAATGAATCGTTTGCCACTTACGGTGAGTATATGTGGAACGAGTATAAGTACGGAGCCGATGAGGCCGACTGGAACCTGCAGAATGATCTGAGAAGTTATTTACAGGAAGCGCGTAACAAGCAGGTGAACCTGATTCGATTTGAGTACGACAATCAGGATGACATGTTCGACAGACATTCTTATCAAAAGGGCGGACGGATTCTTCACATGCTCAGAAATTACACAGGCGACGAAGCATTCTTCGCAGCCTTAAAGCTGTATCTGAACGATCAGCGTTTCAAAGCTGCCGAAGTACATCACCTTCGCCTTGCATTTGAAGAAGTGACCGGCGAGGACATGAACTGGTTCTTCAATCAGTGGTTCCTCGACAAGGGGCACCCGTCGCTGAAGATCGATTATGAGTACAATGCTGAAAGCAACACGCAGCTGGTGAAGGTGGAGCAGCTTCAAAGCTTTGAAACCACACCGTTGTACAAATTGCCGGTTGATATTGATATTTATACTTCCGCAGGTGTTGAACGAAAAAGAGTGGTGATCAACAGACAAAGTGAAGTTTTTGAATTCAAAGTAAAAGAGAAACCTTCACTCGTGAATTTTGATGCCGGTAAAATGCTGACCTGCACCAAAACCGATAATCATACTGCTGATGAGTGGGTGACGATGTTCAAGCGCGCTCCGAAGTATATGGACCGATTTGAAGCGATCAGTGTTATTTCCAAAGATTACAAAGCCGGCACTCCTGAAGCTGAAGTGATGATGTCGGCGTTTGATGATGCTCACTGGAATATCAGAACCATTGCAATTAAAAATTCAGACGTACTGAGAGTTGCTGATCCTGCCGCAATTAAAAAACAACTGATGCAACTGGCGGCCAGTGACCCGAAGCCGTCGGTCAGAGCGGATGCGCTTTCGAAATTGGGCGCAGACTTCACCAAAGATGCAGATGTTTTGCAGTTGATGAGAACCGCAGTGGCCGACAAGAGTTACCGGGTCATGGAAACAGCAGTTTCGTGGTTGCTTGATAATTCTAAGGAAGAAGCATTAAAGCTGGTTGCAGGGCTGGAGCAGGATAAAAGTGAAAACATCCGCAATATGGTATCAGGGTTTTATGTGAAGCATGGCGGCGATGCTCAATATCCGTTCATGACGGATGCGATGAACATGAGTACGGGTTTTGGTAAATACAATGCTGTTCAAACTTATGGCAAGTTTTTGTTACGATGCAACACGGCCAACGTCATAGCAGGCATGAATAACATCGCTGATGTCGGATTCAACCATCCACAATGGTTTGTGAGATTATCAGCCACTCAAACGCTCGCAGAGATCAGCAAATCATACGGCAAAGACAATGTTTCAACTCCGGCTCCGGAAATTGAATCCGTTAAAACCCGCGCTGATGAGTTGATGAAATCCATCAAGGAAAAGGAGTCGGATCCACAGTTGCTGAGGATTTATAACAGAGGACAGTGATGGACTTTAATGGTTCCCTGCAGTCATAAAATTTACTATTGGCCTTTCATCAATGACTAATGACTAATGACCAATGACCAGTAAATGAAACCCTTCACCGAAAAACAATACTTCCGCCAGCTCTGGATATGGTCGGTTTTGTTTGCAGTCAATTTGTATTTTCTGTATATTTTGTGGAAGGCATTTTATAATCTGTCAAAACCACCCCCGGATCCTGAGCAGGAAGTCAGTCTCGCCATCGGGGTCATCGGATTGTTACTGGTGAATGCCATCCTTCTTTTCGCCCGGCTTGAAACCAGAATTGACCTTGAAGGGATTCATTATCGCTTTCTTCCGTTCATACCTTACTGGAGAAAACGTCTTTGGAGCGAGATTGATTCGGTGAGCGTGAGAAAATACAGTCCTATACTCGAATATGGAGGTTGGGGAGTACGCATCGGCATGATGGGCAAAGGATGGGCCGTGAATGTTTCAGGCAACAGGGGCCTGAAGCTTAAATCTAAGCAGAAACGAGATTTTCTGATTGGCACCTCCAGGCCGCAGGAGTTACTCGCCTTTCTTCAGCAATTACATCAGGATGGCATTGCGCCTGATCCCGGAAATAGTGTCCGCGATAGCGATTAACGCATGTTTTTGATATTGTCTCGTGCCCGCTGATTGTTGTAGCTGTTATTTTTAATGATGTTATTGTACAGATTGTACGCCGGCACTTTTTGTCCGGTATTGGCATACGACTCAGCCAGATAAAACATTGCTTCTTCCATGAATGGACTGTTTTCATCGGCTGCAAGGGGTTCAAGCAGTTTGATGGCGTTGTCAAACTTGCCCAGGTGATAATTTGACATGGCCTTGTAGTATATCGCATTCTGATCGGCCGGATTCGACTGCAGTAAACGATCGAATCCTCTGATGGCAGCATCGTATTTCCCCTGATTGTAGAGCATCAGCGGTCCCGATACAGTAGAGTTGTAGTCGCGGTTATTGTTGTTGTTGTATGTCTCTTCCGCTTGCGACATTTTTGATTTCTGCTGATTATTGGAAGAGGATTTTCTGGTGGCAGCTTTTGTGGCAATTGCAGGTTTGTCTGCAATTGCCTGTTCGTCGTAATTATAAACCTTCAGGTTATCGATGTAGGTAATGTTTTGACCGGAATTTGAGAAAATGGCGACTGATGAAGCAGCACCTGAAGCCTCTGACTGAGCAGGAGCGGTGCTTAAGGTAACGGCATCGGGAGCCATTTCTTTTTCGCTAATGGCTACGGCATCATCGCTTGCTGCTTCCACGCCACGGTCTTCCACGACCTCTTCCTGAACAGAAGCAATTTCTGCTGCAGGTGCAATTGAGCGGTTACCGTTTGGATCGGCCATGGGTTTTGGCTCATATTTCGGAACCGACACTACGGTTTCTTTTTCAGGAACGGATTCTGCAGGATTGCTTTCCGAAAGCACCGGCAAGCTCTCTTCTTCGGCAACGTTGCTCACCGCAAGACGCTCATCACTGACGGAATTGAACTGATTCCAGGCAAACCATGACAAGAGTACCAATGCAGTCAAAGTAGCGGCAACGGCAAAGTAGGGTTTGACCGAAGTGTTATTACCTGAAGCATGGCGCCTTCTGATACTTTCATTGATATCGGCAACAGCTTTTTCAGAATGAGGCAGACTGAGTCCTTCCAGCGCATCGCTGCAAAGCTCGCATCCGGTGAGATGGTGTTCGGCGACGTGTTTTTCATCCGGCGAAAGTCTGCCATCGCGGTAACGCATCAGTATCTCCGCGGAAAGGCATCCGGTTTCACGGAACAGTTCTTTATAGTTTGGAGAGTTCATGGTTTCTTTTCGTCATATAAATTTTCAGGTTCCGTTTGCCGTTCTGAATATGGCTTTTCACTTCATTGAGCGAAAATCCGGCAATCTCGGCGACATCCTGGTAACAGTACTTTTTCAGATAGAACAATTCGATGCATATTTTCTGTTCGACATTTAATTGTGTGATGGCTTCTTCAAGCAGCAGGAGATGTTCTTCCTTTTCAAGCGATTCATTCTTCGTATGTTCCGCACCGTTATGGATCCAGTAGTCGGCTCCCGGACCTTCGTCATCATCAATGGAGATCATCGTTTTCCTCGATCTCAGCTGCATCAGGCAGTGGTTTTTGGCCACACGGTGAATCCAGAAACTGAACTGTTCAATATCAAACCTTTTCAGGTCGGCCTGCAGTTTTTCGAAAATGGTCAGTGTGGCGTCTTTGCTGTCGTCCTCGTTTTTCAGGTATTTCATACACACCCCGAACACCAGGTGCGAGTACCTCTCAAACAAAGCAGCGACCGCTTTTTGGTCGTTTTTTGACCTGAAAAGCAAAATCAACTGCTTGTCATCCAGTTCTTTATAGTTCTTTTTTCCGATCAGCCACATAGGCGGGTTTCATGCAATTGTCCATAAAAGATGAAGCGGACAAGCTGATTCCATAAAGGTAGGACGGATTTTTCAGAAAGTGTCTAGAACAGTTATTGGCGATGGTAATCAAAATCAAGCGATCGTGTTTCGCCGCTGATTTCACCCGATACGGTGGCCACCACATGATCTTTTGAGACAAACAAATAGGAGATCAGGGTAGGAAAATCGTGACCGGGATTGGTGAAGTTAAATGTACCGCCTTCGCGGGAGGTCAGCTTGAAAGGAACAGGATTGCCGTCGTTCTGGCCATAGGTGGTGGGGACGTAGAAAATTTCATCACCGGTCAGATAAAGATCGATCAGTTCAGTGATCACCGTATCGGTGCCGTTCACTTCGTAGCTGTAACCTTTAAAGAGTGTGTCATTTTCTTTCTTCCACACTTCTTCCACCGAACTGCTGTCGAACGACATCTTCCAGGTGCCAACCAGTGAAGCCAGTTCTTCAAAGTCGGGATTCACTACCGGCGGTTGTTCCTTTGGCGCACAGCCATAAATAACCGCTGCAATAACGAAGAGGAGGAGAATTATTTTTTTCATTCCTGTAAAAGGATGGCTTTGCCTTCGAAGAAATACTGGTAATTGCTTACACGGACAAAGTATACTCCCGGTGCAAGATTCGACCAGTCGGGATTAATCAAAGACAGCTCGTTCTGAACATTGTATTTTGAAGTACGCACCAATCGTCCGGCAGCATCAATGATATCCACGTTCATATTACCGGCCGGAGCAACCATGTTTAATTGTAACTGTGGTTGTGATCCGGGATTGTTGATGATGTTCATGCTGTTGTTGTAAACAGGCTCAGGCAATCCGACATTGGTGATACACACCGTATCGGAAACAGAAGTGCAGCCCCCAATGGTGGAGAGTACGAGATAATAACATCCGTTGTTGTTGGGAGTGTAAGTGGGGTTGAACTGAAAAGGAATGGCGGAAGGGGAGCCCACCAGCCACCAGTTGTAGAAATAACCCGGATCGGTGAAACTGGATGAGATGATGCCGTCTACGCTCAAGGAAAGAGAAACAGAAGGCATGGAGGTAACAATGTTGACGCGAACAGTATCGGTAACGCTTGAATTGCAGGCTCCGTTGCCGGTTACGGTAAGAATGATCAGCCCAGTTTCGCCCGGTCCCGGAGTATAAACCGTGTTGAGTGAATTGGCAGGATTGAAAGTTCCTGTTCCGCCGGCCCAGGTAACGTTGCCTACGAGGTTTACAGCTGAACCATTGAGAGTGGCATTTCCGGTTGTCCCGGGGCAGATTCCAACATCAGGACCACCTGTGAGACTAAGACCTGTTGAAAGTACCTGACATCCGTAGTTGAGATAAGTAGGAACACCGACAGCATTGAACTCAACAAATGCTCCGTCATTTTCAAAGCTGAAGCCACCGATGACACCAAACTGATTGATCAGAAGTGTACGGTCGTAGGTAACGGTGTCATTACACGCTCCGGTGAATTCGATGATGAGTGTACGCAGTCCGGGAGCCACATTGTAATTGGCAAAATGCCCGGATGTGTTGCCTGCTGTTTGAAAAAGGATGATCAGATTGTCATTGAGGTTGGCAAATGAATTGAACTGAGTGTTGATGTTGGTACTTGTAACGAGGAGTACCTTTGAGTTTGCCGGCAATACTCCGTTAACAGGTTCCGAAACGGAGCCGCAACCCTGAATAATCTGATTGATGTTTGAAACAATGGCAGCCGTACTTGCATCCTGTGTGAGTCCAAGCCAGGGATTGTTGGGCCAGTCAACATTCATATTGGAAACATTCAATGCAGTCGATCCCACATCGAAACGCACCATTTCATTTTCTCCTTCAGGTGAACCGCAGGCATCCACGAGGATACTTTTAATTTCAATACATCCGCCCTGAGCGAATGATGATAAAGGCTGGAACAGAACAGCAGTGAACAGCGCAACAGCAATCAGGTAAAGATTTTTCATAAAGCAAGGTTTAAATCAAATGCAAACTAACAGACAATTTCAACAGGCGGGCAGCAGGAAGTAAATCTTAACAAATTGATTACAGTGAAGCTGTTGAAAGGATTGCAAATTTACTGGAAAGCAGCCAACCCACGAAAAACGCAAAAATCTAGTTGTCAACCAGTTGCAGAAACCTCTTTTTTGGTTTTCCACGAAAGTATCAAAATCACCACGCCAACGCCGGTGATGGCGATGGCCCATTTCACCCAATAGATTTTCACCATAAAGAGGATGCTGATGAGCATGCTGGTGACCATCATGGCAATGGCAATCACTTTGGTTCTTACGGTCATGCCTTTGCCTCTTTTGAAGTCAAGAATCTGCGGCCCCACATATTTGTTGCTCACCAGCATTCGCAGGAATTTTCTGGATCCCTTGGCAAAGCAGAAAGTAGCGATCAGGAAGAACACCAGTCCGGGCATGCCGGGCGTCACATACCCGATAATACCGATACCCACGAAGATGAATCCGAACGTAATCCAGAAAGCACGGACGATTTGGGTGGTGATGGGTAACATCGGTTGTCGGAAAATGAAAGTGCGAAATTAGTCAGAAAGTTCCAACGCACACACGTTATCGTGAACGTTCTCTTCGCAATACGTCAGCGTTATGTTTAAGATTTTCGCGAAAGTTGTTAATCTCCTGTTTGTGATCGGGTTCGGTGGGCCGGATGGCTTTTGCAATGGAATCGGCCGCCTGGAAATACATCAGGGCAGAGTCGATTTTTGCGATCATTATTTCGCGCGGCAGCGTTGTTCTTCGCGCCGTGGTTTGCGATTTACCGGATGCGGGATACAATTCGTTCACCAATTGTTGTCCTTTTGCGGAGGCATCGAAAGCTGCGTCCGTGAGCGCGTAGGAATATTCCAGCTTCACTTCACGGTCATTGGGATTCATGCGCACCATTCTTTCCGCTGCTGCGAGACGCCGGCTCACACTGTCGAGCTGGGTCCATGCAGCTAATGTATCGTTGAAATGATAGAGGGTTTTGCTTTCCTCGGACTGATACTTCCAGGTATTCTTTTTGTATTCGCTGAGCGGGACGGGGAACGGCACCAGTTGAAAAGCGGGGTCAAACGGATAATGATTTAAAAGAAATACAACCGGATCGGTGAAAAAATAAGAAGCATCAAATTTCCTGATGAATTTACTTCTGTTTTCCACACTGCCTGCTCCCCAGGTAGCATCAATCAGCTGCCATTGGCCGTCAACATAAACTGCGTTCCACGAATGCCCTTCTTCAATGAAAGTGTTGTTTTCCTTTACATAACCTGAAACAATGAAACAGGGAATGCCACTGAGATCACACAATTGCTTGAATAAATTGGAGTATCCATGGCAAACCGCTTTTCTGTTCCGCAATACCACCGGTACTTCCTGCTTTTTCCAGTCGGTCGACTGGGTGCGCCATGCCTGAACATCGTAGCTGATATTATTCGTGATCCAGTGATAAAAGGCTTTCAGTTTGTCGGTATCGGATTCAAGATTTTTGACAAGATCCCG
>Ga0315903_10001428_pt1 | contig 36258 bp, 31 predicted proteins | sample LakEriMetagenome_7_FD_203524 | JGI IMG/M metagenome (GOLD analysis project Ga0315903, IMG submission 203524) | Freshwater fungal communities from buoy surface, Lake Erie, Ohio, United States - Buoy 2 MA119 | ecosystem: Environmental > Aquatic > Freshwater > Lake | place: USA: Lake Erie, Ohio...
GTATTTTGAGTAATGAATACGAAAGATAATTTTAAATAATATTACTCTAAAAAACCCTTCTTCACGAAGGGTTTTTTATTATTTGGCATGCAGCATTTTCTCAATAAAAGAAATCGCGGATGATAATCTCACTTCATTGACGCCTTGAATAATCACAAATGGGATGTTGGAATGGATAGCGATGTCTAGATAGATACGATAAAAATATTCTCTATCCTTTTGCAACGGATGTTCACGTTGCACATCGTATTTCCAAGGTAAATCAGGCTTCATGATAAAATATGCGTCATAAGTTTCCTTTGCAATTTGATTTAGAATATTTCTATGACATCCGCCATAAGAATGCTCGCTCCATACTTTAATAACCTCTAAACTCGTATCACAAAAAAGTAATCTGTTAGCGACTTTAGCAATTTTTTTTTCCTCTTCTTGTTGCTGCACCGCAATTTGCCATAAATCACTTTCAGAATAAGCCTCTTGCAATTCGCTTATATACCTTCTTGCCACTTCATTCACAGTATGTGCACCATAATGTAAAGTCAATTGTTTGCATAAAGTAGTTTTACCCGTGCATTCACCACCCAACAATGCAATCTTTATAAGCTTACTCATTAGAGTGCAATTTATCACAATTATACATGTATTCTTTCTGAGTCATCCTACAATCTAGACGCTGTGTTCATTATGTGAGTCTAAAATATGTCATTAAATAAAACGTTAAGAATAACTTAAAACACGATCCTCTTTATGGAAAGCGCTTTCAAATTTCATCCAATATTTAAAATAATTCATCACAATAAAAACGTTAGAAATGAAAAACTTAATTGCAGTCGCCACCCTTGCCCTCCTATTACTAGCTGAAATCATAAGCGCGCAACCTGTAAGGAGGCATGATGAGATTAAATACTCCGCAGGCAACAAACAAACACAGAATATTGGACCCGTATATCTTTCAACTGATATTGAAAACGATTACTACATTCATGGACAATCTATTGGACACATGTATGCTGAAGTACGAACAACAGAAAAAATCCACCGGAATCATGAGTATCGTGCACCTTTGAATCTTTCAATTGTGATTGACAGAAGCGGTTCTATGGCTGGAGAAAAATTAATCAACGCTAAAAAAGCTGCTAAACATTTGATTGATGAACTAAGTTCAGACGATTATGTTTCGGTAGTTATTTACGACAACAGTGTAAGTGTTTTGCAACCTACAACAAGAGTTACAAACTCAAATTCTATCAAAAATAAAATCAGTACGATCACTGATGGTGGCGGCACAAACTTAATGGGTGGAGCACTGCGTGGTTATGATGAAGTAAAACGTTCTTATAAAGACGGCTATATAAATCGTGTACTACTGCTCAGTGATGGGCAAGCCAATGAAGGGATTACGAATCCAAGAGATATTGAAAGAATCGTTGGCAAACAATCTCGTGAAAATGGAATTACTATTTCTACTTTCGGATTAGGGCATGACTATAACGAAGACTTGATGACAGATATGGCTGAAACGGGTAATGGAAATTATTATTTTATTCAAAATGCAAATGACATTATTGGCATATTTGACAAAGAATTAAATGGTATTTCAAATTCAATCGCTTCAAATGCCAGTTTGAAAATAATTTTACCACAAGGTGTTTCTATAAAAAAAGTATTTGGGTATCGATATACACAGAACGGAAATGTAATCACCGTGCATATGAACACTTTATTTACAAATGAAACGAAAGGTATTTTGATACGATATGAAAAAAATTCGGGTTCAACACAAGGCTTGCAATTCTCGAGCTCGTTAAGTTTTAATAACGATGCTAAAATTGGTCAGCAACGTATCACCCTATACAATACATGTAACTTTACGTCTAATCGAAGATTGTATAATAGCAGTTTCAGCGAATGGGTTGCTGCACAAATTACCTTATACGAATCGAATGAACAATTGGAATATGCCATGCGCGAAGCCGATAAAGGCAATTATGAAAAAGCACGCACTATGGTAAAAAAGAATAAAGAATATATGCAAAGCAAAGCGCCTTTAGTTCAAAAATCGGTAGAACTACAAAAGGCAGAATCTGTTAATGATAGCTACGACAACTCATTGCTTAACATTGAAAGTATGAGCAGCACTGAGGTAAAACAAATTCAAAAAGCAAGTAAAGCAAGCAACTATGGCGTGAGAAATAAAAAATAGTTTTTGTAAGTTGATGAGAATCACCCAATGCCTCGCGATTAATTTCGTGAGGCATTTATCATTCGTGGATGCTTGTATATATCCATTCGAAGCGCTACTTTATAATTACTTTCTTCAAAAAGAATTTTTACAGCTTCTGCATAGTCTTGATGAACTTCTAAAAAGACCTCGAGCGATTTACTTCTATTTTTATCAGCTATTCTTTTTATAGCTTTATAAAATTGTAAAGGGTCATTGTTACTTACAAATAAAGCTTCATGCGGCTCATGATTCCTTACTTGCGCCTGCATATTTTGCATTTCGGCGGGTAAAATATAAGGTGGATTACTAATAATAAAATCAAGTAAAGGATTTACGTGTAAGGAGCTATCTAATATATCTTGTTGTATAAATTTTATTTCTACTTGTTGTTCCAAGGCATTGGATGCTGCAACAACCAATGCATTTTTACTTACATCTAATGCTGTATAATGATGTTGTGGAAAATATTTGGCTAAATATATGGGCAAGCATCCGCTTCCTGTTCCTATATCAAGTATTTGAAGTTTTTCAGATTTTGTTTTTAATTTTTCGATCACCCATAAAGCTAACTCATAAGATTCAGGTCTTGGTATAAGTACATCTTGATTTACCTTAAGCTTGATATCACCAAACCATTCATAACCTAATACATATTGTAGAGGAATTTGTTGTTGTAATTGAGCAACATATTTTTCAAAAGTACTTCTTGCAATAAGTTGCTTTTTAGTAAGCTTCCATTGCAATCTGTCTTGTTGGGTTAAATCATCAATAAGCCTTGCAAATATTTCATCACTTTCCGACGCTTCATACAGATCTAATAAGGCTTGTTGAAAAAATATTTTAGCATCATCTATAGAAAACATCTTGCAAGTTTACATTTTTAACTCATTCCATAAAATAAAATGATGTCCTTGACGTTTATAAAAAAAGTTTTTATCTACGTAAACTGGTTACGTAGCTCCCTATTTACCTTTGGCACGAATTAAATGTTAGTAAAGTCCTCAAAGCGAAATCGGCTGTTAGAGCCGATTAGCTTTAGGTCCAATGCTCATGAGATTTTATACACATCTTTAAGAAGCATGTAAACCGAAAGGCTTTAATTTATACTTTTGACAAATTAAGTAAATAAAAACATAAAATATATATCATGGCAAAAGCAGAAGTATCCGTAGAGAATGAAAAGTTGAAAGCACTCAAGCTTACAATGGAAAAAATTGATAAGGACTATGGCAAAGGTTCTATAATGAAATTGGGCGACAAGGAAGTTGTAGAAACTGACAGCATTTCTACAGGTTCATTAGGTATAGATATTGCTTTGGGCATTGGCGGATTTCCCCGTGGTAGAGTAATAGAAATCTATGGCCCTGAATCTTCAGGTAAAACAACCATTGCTACACATGCGATTGCCGAGGCTCAAAAAAAAGGAGGAATCTGTGCTTTTATTGATGCAGAGCATGCTTTTGATGCATCGTATGCACGTAAGTTGGGAGTTGATACAGACAACTTACTGATTTCACAACCCGATTATGGTGAACAAGCTTTAGAAATTGCAGACCGATTAATTTCTTCTGGTGCTGTAGATTTAGTAGTCATAGATTCGGTAGCCGCTTTAGTACCTAAGGCTGAATTAGAGGGCGAAATGGGAGACAGTAAAATGGGTTTACAAGCTCGCCTCATGAGTCAGGCCTTGCGTAAGTTAACTGCAACTATTAATCGTACGGGTTGTTGCTGTATTTTTATTAATCAATTGCGTGAAAAAATCGGTGTGATGTTTGGTAACCCAGAAACTACAACAGGTGGTAATGCGTTAAAATTTTACGCATCGGTAAGGTTGGACATTCGACGTATTGCTCAAATAAAAGATGGCGAAGAAGCTATAGGAAATCGTGCACGTGTTAAGGTTGTAAAAAACAAAGTAGCACCGCCATTTCGTCAAGCTGAATTCGATATCATATTTGGTGAAGGCATCAGCAAAGTTGGCGAAATTGTTGACTTAGGTGTAGAACATGGAATCGTTCAAAAAAGTGGTTCGTGGTATGCATATGATACCAATAAGTTAGGCCAAGGTAGAGATGCTGTAAAACAACTATTAATGGATAATCCAGAAATGGCAAATGAGATAGAATTAAAAATCAAAGCAAAAATTGTAGCTGACCAAGAAGCATAAAACTTCATCCTAAACAGTACTAGCCATAAGGTTTTGAAACCCTTATGGCTATTATTTTTTTACAAGCTCATATTATCTCTAAACTTTACTGCTTGTCTGCGAGAAATTTCTATTTCTTCATTACCGCCTTGCAGTTTTACGCGTAATCCTCCATTGTACAATGTGTCTATATTATCTATTTTTTGCAAATTGATAATATGTTTTCGATTCGCACGGAAGAAAATATTTCCATCTAATCTTTCCTCCAATGCATTCAAGGATTTTAAAATGAGAGGTTTGTTATTCCCAAAAAATACTTTGGCATAATTACCAACCGACTCAAATAATCTGACCTCGTCTAACTTCACAAACCAACAACGCTCACCATCTTTTACAAAAACTTGACTGCCCAAACCTAATTTATTAGCAGCTTGATATACATCCTGAGAAATACTTTTTTTTGCCTTCTGAATAGCTTCTAACACCCTAGCCGATTCGATAGGTTTAAGTAAATAATCGAGCGCATTATACTCGAAGGCTTTTATGGCAAATTCGTTATAAGCTGTAGTGAATATAACCTTTGGTGAATAATCTAACATGGCTAATAAATCAAATCCAGTTTTCTCCCCTGGCATTTGAATATCCAAAAAGATGAGCTGAGGCTGATGTACTTCTATTTTTTCAAATGCATCTTCTGCATTGACTGCCTCATCAATAATTTCAATATCAGGATAGTCGGTTAAAATTTTTCTTAATTCATTTCTCGCAAGACGCTCATCGTCTATTATAATGGTTTTAATCATGTTGTTGGGTTTTTAATATGAATATCGACATATACAAATTCATCAGCTTCAGAAATCGATATGGTCGCTTTTGACTTGTATAATAATGCTAAACGTTGGCGAGTAGAACTTAATCCAAAACCTAAGCTAGTTTCATTGTCTTGCGTATATAGCAACTTTCCTGAGTTTCGTATTTGTATATGTAAAATACCATTCTCATATTTTGTGGTGATAAAAATTTCACCCCCATCATGCCGCTTGGATATACCATGTTTAATTGCATTCTCAACAAGTGTTTGCAACATCATCGTAGGTACTTTCAATGATAAGGTTTTTTCATCAATATCTTCTCTTAAACTTAAACGTTCTTCAAATCTTATTTTTTCCAAATCCAAATAATCATTTGCCAACTGCAGTTCATGCAGCAAGGTATCCGTAGCTTCTTTTTGTTGAATAGTCTGTCTGAGAATCCGCGAAATTTTCGTGATGGCGTCCCTTGCCAAATTCGGATTCTCGTCAATTAAGGCACGAATACTGTTTAATGAATTGAAAATAAAATGAGGCTGTAAATTTGCCTTAATGGTTTTAATCTCTAAGTCTTTCATTTGAGATTCAATTTGCAAATGCTCAATTACCATGAGCCTATTCCTTTCAATATAATGCCAAGCAAAATAAATTATATTCCACATTGCGAATAAAATAAATACAGACAGCACGGTTCCTAAGTGAATGCCATGTGCTTCAGTGAGCACATTAAAATATTGCAAAATGCGTATTATGATGTAATAAAATGAATTAAATACCAGCGATAATATAAAACTAGCAATAATGCTTTTTAGTAAAATAATTTCTGTAGGGAGCAGCTTCCAATGATTTGCGTGAATCCATTTTCGATACACGTGAGAGCAAACGAAACCTAAAAGTGCCAATAGAATATCGAGCCAAAAAATAGTTAGACTCAACTCTTGCAATAGACTGGCAATGTAAATATTAGCCATGGCGAAAAAGCCCCACCCGCTTATTTGAAAAATCCAATATTTATTCACCCAAGACACCTTGCAAATATAAGCTGACGAGTAGGTTTTGATGCTTCAAATACATCAACGGAAAATGAAGACTATGAACGAATTGATAGCTTGTTGAAATGAAAATTAACGCTTCGTTATAGTATGCTTACTTTATATTTGCCCGCAACAAAAAATAAAGTAGTCTAGCAACTTGATTTTAAAGTGATATTTTTTTATCCCGACTCATCATATGCATTACTTTATGAATTTGAATAAATAATAAGCATGAACAAAAAAATTTTCGTCTTCGCAATTTCATTTTTATCCATCATGGCTCAAGCGCAACGCAAGCCTTTTGTAGCCCCACCCATAAAACCAAAAACGAACACAACCGCTTCTTCCACGACGCAAACACCTAGCACAACTAAAGTTAAAAAGAAAGAGACAAAACCCTCTGCTTTCGCGGCACCCTCTCGTGATTATGTGATGTTACAGTTTGCATATGAAAATTGGGCTGGTGCGCCAGATTCTATTCAAATATCAGGCTTGGGAAGAGCATTTAATGCTTATGTGTGTTACGATTTTCCAATCAAAAAATCTAATTTCAGTTTTGCAGCAGGTATTGGTGTTTCGTCAAGTAATATCTATTTAAAAAACCAAGCCATTGTTTTGACTGATACAACGGAAGCAGTTCGATTCATTCCGGAACCTCTTGATTATAAAAAATATAAATTCAACACTACGTTTATTGAAGCCCCTTTCGAGTTCAGATATTTTAGCAATAGTTTAAATCGCAATAGAGGATTTAAAGCAGCTATCGGTTTAAAAGTAGGCGCACTTGTATCGGCTCATGCTAAAAGCAAGCGCGGTGTAGAAGGCAAGCCTATTGTTGAAAAAGTAAGTACAAAAAGATACCTAGAGAATTATCGCTATTCAGCTACTTTACGTTTAGGCTATGGCAACTTTTCAATATTTGGTCAATATGCGTTAAGTAATGTTTTCAAAATAAACAATGGTCCTGAGAATATTCGTCCTTATCAGATTGGGCTTTGTATAAGTGGACTTTAATACCAATTTGATGTATAAATTATTGGCTTAATTTACACATCAAATTTTATCAATATTTACGTAAGCGGATTATTTTCTTATTTGAATGAGATTTAGACCTTGCAGGCAGAACCAGAGTTGCTCAATTTTTATCGATGATATGGGTGTAGCAGACGAAGAAATATTCACACTTACTTTCTGCATAATGATTATCCAATCGATAATAGCTGCAATTAAACCGAGATTCAGCATTAGAAATGTTGAACCTAGATTTTGCAGCAGAAACGAAGTGAGCTGGTGTGAATAAAGCCTGATAAGGCTTTTCTCGGTAACCCTATTTAATACCGATTGGAATTTTGTAAGATTTGGTCTGCGACATAAATCACATGGGTACAACACGCTAGAATTTTCGTTCCTCAAACCCTATCGCGTAACTTGGGTTAAACCTATGTTTTGTTATTACAATTCTGTCGCAAAATGGGTTAAAGAAAGTGCTATTGTATTCAAGTTCAATTATACTTTTCCTTCATATCGCTTACGTCTAAAAAAGAAATAAGCACTCGCAAACATCATCACTAAGGCAATAGGCAAAGCGATGTTTAGCACTTGCCATCTTATTTTTTCCTTTTTTACACGCGCCATATCAAGCAAACGGAGTTTTACGTCTTTGTTTCTAGCTTCTAGCAGTCCTGCATTATCAGTTAAATACTCGATACAGTTTAACAAGAAAATTTTATTGGCAAAAAGTTGTTGTGTGTATTTATAAAAGCCGCATTCCATAATACCTTGCTTCTGTGAATAATCATTGGAGAAGACATGAGCATCAGATACAACTATCATTTTATTAGGCTCAGTACAAACGGTATTGTATTTTCTTTTTAAAGAGTCTGTATATATTTTTATAAAGCCTGGGTCAATTCTATTTGTATAAATAGAATTAAATTTACCTTCCAACAAAACTGCCAACGGAATATTTTTCTCTCGAAACATTTCTGGGGTAGGTTTAAACTTTAAGTTGGCAAGACTAATTCTAACGGGTGAAGGTACTTTTCTACTTCGATTAGAAGATGTGAGTAAAACAGTTTTTTGGATATTTGAATTTGTGATAATATCCAAGCTACTAGTCATTTTAAAACTTACTGCATCCATATTATTTACAATTGGATGCTTTGCGTTAGGAATTGAAAATGGGTAATAAGACCAAGGTAATAATCGTATGTCGGGTTGGTCGCCAATACTTCCCACTGTAATCGGAATAGGATTTGCTTGTTGATAGTCTTCGATTAAATCCGGGTTAATTCGCACACCATAATTAAACAATAAATCATCCAAATTGAGTGTATAATCTACCGCCATTGTAGCTTCACTTTTTTGTAAAGAATCCATTTCGATACGCAGTGCATCTATCAGCCAAAGCATTTTCCCGCCTTGCATTACATACTGATCAATCTTAAATTTATCTTGCTCACTAAAGGTTTCCTGCGGTCCACATACAATCGCAGCTTGATACAAACGTTTAATTTCAATATCTTTTGTCAAATCCAAGGTATCTACATCATAATATTTTTCTAGGGTAGTAAGCATATCTGCTGTGTTAGGACCAAGCATTTCATCATGACCAACGATATAAGCAATTTTTTTACGGTCGGGTTGCATCAATTGCTTAATAGCACTTGCCAGTTTATACTCTAGCATTGTTTCAGAGTAATTCAATTTTTCGTTTGGATTCATATTTAAATGATTTTCCAACAAATTAACAGGTAAGTCCTTCTGATTGAATGACACTTTGGCTACCGGAAATATAATTTTCTCTGCATATCCATCTTCTTCATCACGTTGTATCTTGAGGTTCACAGGATTTAATCCTTTCTCTGAAAAATTAATATATACTTTCTGCTTCTCAGCTTCAGTTTTACCTTCTAAGGGATTCACAAATGAAAACCGGACATTACGCCCTCCATATTCCTGAAACTCTTGCAATACTTCACGAGCCGATTCGGCCAAACGCTGAAATCCTGATGGAAATCTCCCCTTTAAGTAAACCTCGATGACGACTACATCTTTTAAATTTTTTAATAAGTTTTTAGTGGGTTGGCTTAATGAAAACCTTTTCTCTGCGGTTGCGTCTAATCGTGAATGTAGCTTACTACTTAAAATATTGAGCAGTATTAATCCGCATACTATCAATACAAAACGTGTAATGGACTTTTTCTTTAAATCTGTTCCTTTCATTTCTCTTGGGTAAACTTTAGTTCCAATTTCGTTTTTGAAGCATTAATTGTGTTGCCAATAAAAAAATGACAATAACACTGATGAAATAAATCAAATCGCGAGTATCTATGACGCCTCTACTGATAGAATTATAATGGAATTGCATGCCAATTTGACTTACAATATAATCGGCACCATTAGCAAGCACAGGCAATCGACTCATGGTTTCAAAGCCGCTGTACAATATAAAATTTAAAAATACAGCCGCTAAAAAAGCTATAATTTGATTATTGGTAAATGACGAGCAAAATAAACCGACCGCTGTAAAAGCGCCTGCTAAAAAAATAAGACCTACATAAGAACCTATCATGCCACCTGTATCTAAATTATTACTGATAATAGATAGACTGGCGAGGGTAAATATGTAAACAAGTGTAGGTAAAATTGAAAAAAGGACTAAAACGAAAGAAGATAAAAATTTACCGCCTATTAATTGATATTCTTTTATAGGCAGGGTTGAAAGAATTTCGATAGTTCCTGACTTAAACTCATCAGCAAGCGATCGCATTGTGATAGCTGGAATTAAGAAAAGTAACACCCAAGGTGCTAAATCGAAAAACTTATCCATATTGGCATAGCCGTAATCGAGCATGTTATTCTCAGGTATCAACCATAAAAAAAAGCCGCAAACCACTAAGAATACGATAATGGCAATATACCCTACCAAAGAGCTAAAGAATGTATGAAGTTCCTTCCGAAAAATTGAAATCATGTAGAAATTGTGCTAAAGTTGGCAAAAGTAATTAAGTATTGCTAGAAAGAATATGTAAATTCGTCATAAAAAAAGGGAATTTAACCCAACTTACATTATTTTTAGTGCGTCTTACTGTATTACAACTTAGAATTTTGATTATGAAAAAAAATATACTTTTAACGGCAATACTTAATTTAATCTTCTGTAATTGGGTAAATTCTCAAGTTATGAACGTAAATCCATCGAACAATGCGACTCAATTGGCGCAAAGTTTAGTGGGTAATGGTGTGACAATTAGTAACGCCACACTTAATTGTGGCTCTGCGCCTTCAGGTTCAGTGAATTACGGGGGAGGGTTGTTTAACATTTCTGCTTCTCCGAATGTACTTGGAATGGATAGCGGCATTGTACTCACTTCAGGAAGGTGTCTAACAGACGGGACAGGAGCGGGTGTGAATATTATTCCACCAAATGTAGCAGCTGCTTCTTCCAACACAACAGGAAATGGCGGAGATCCTGATTTAACCGCCGTAATTGGAGGCGCCACATTCGACAAATGTATTCTTGAATTTGATTTTATCACAATTGGAGATTCCGTAAAATTTGATTATGTATTTACATCAAGCGAATATCAAAATTGGACGTGTACTAGTTTTAATGATGTATTTGGTTTCTTTTTGAGTGGCCCTGGCATTACAGGCCCTTACTCAAATAGCTCTATCAATATCGCTTTGGTTCCTGGCTCCACAACTTGCCCCGTGGGTGTAAGCACGATATTCTGCCCAAATATGCCTGGATGCTGCCAAACTACGAATTACTGTTTCGGAAACACGCCAGGTTGTGGTATGTTTAATGCCGCTAACAATACTTGCAACCTATTTGTTTGTAATACGGGTGGGACACTTGTAAAATATCAAGGTTTCACAAAAGTATTAACTGCTAAATCTGCTGTAGTGCCTTGTTCAACCTATCATATTAAATTAGCAATTGCAGATAAAGCAGATCAAATTTTAGACTCTGGTGTATTTTTAAAAGCAAAAAGTTTTACATCCGACCCAATAGATTTAAAAGTAGAAACTGGATTAAGCGCCTTAAATCCATATATCATTGAAGGTTGCGATACAGCAAAATTAAAAATCACTCGTCAGCTTTACGCTGGTGTTCCTGTAAACCCGGACACTGTTCAGTTTGTGATTGCTGGTACAGCGACCAATTCTGTTGATTACAATACTATGGTTGACTCTATCATATTTACTGGTAATGGCGGAGCAGTGGCTACAAGTCCAACAGATACCACTATTGAAATAAACTTGTGGGCATTTAATGATGGGATTACAGAAGGAACAGAAATAATCAAAATATATGTTGTAAGTGGTTGTTTTAATACAATTACAGATAGCATAACGTTAGAAATCAGAGATTCATTAAACTTTATTCTTAACACCACCAATTCCGCAATTTGCCTAGGACAAAGTGTAAATACAACAGGTACCGTTGACCCTGGGTTATTATTAACTTGGTCACCGCCGAATCTATTCACAAATCCGAATAATGTAAATTCTACGGTCACGCCAAATACTTTTGGTACTCAAACCTTCATTGCGACTACCACTTATTTGGGTTGCCCCCCTGCGATAAGAAGTTTCAGCCTTACTGTTGATCCCGTACCCGTTATTACTCCACTGCCTGATATAGATGTTTGTGAAGGAAGAACGGCTGCTATAAACGCAATTGTTACACCTCCATTTAATTATAATCTAAACTGGAATCCTAGTACGAATATGATTAATACGAATGGTTACAATCCAACTTATTTGGGCAATGCAAACGGTAACGAGAATATTACTTTCACTGTAACCTCTCCAAATGCGAATTGCACAAGCTCTGATACGTTCTCTGTAGTAAATCACCCTTTTGCAGTAGGAAGCATTATCGACTCTACCTTAGATTGTTCAGGTAACCCTGTTCCTTTGTGGGTTGCTGGTGGTAATGGCAATTATCAATGGTATCCATACGATCCAACTCAGTTGAGTTGCGAGTTTTGCAGCAATCCTGTTTCAACAGCTTATGGAACAACCGTTTACAATGCGATATTACTTAATCCTTATGGATGCCAAGACACCCTGACTACTGTTATTGAGAGCCACCCTCCTTTTACAATGAATTTATTGAATAACGATACAACCATTTTTGCAGGAGAAAGTGTTCAAATTAACGTAGCTGGTAATGCACCACATATGTATTGGACGCCAACCAGATATTTAAACTTCTCTCAAAGCAATAACCCTATTGCAACACCGATGGAAACAACTAACTATCATGTAACGGGTGTAAGTTTATTTCAAGGATGCCCTAAAACAGATTCATTCAAGATTACTGTATTAGACCCAGGCGTGTTTGTGCCAAATGTGTTTACTCCGAATGGCGATAACTTAAATGATGTTTTCCGTGTTAGAGGAGGAAAACTAGATAAGGTACAAGAGTTCAGAATATTTAACCGTTGGGGACGAGAGATATTTACTACCCGAGATATGAATTTAGGCTGGGATGGAAAATTCAAGGGCATTCCACAAGACTCTGGTACTTTCTTCTATCTAATTCGCATGGCTAGACCAAATGGAACGGTTGTGACCTTAAAAGGAGAGTTTATCTTAATGCGATAAATAAATAAATTGGTAAGCTTTGTTACTAAACATGGATTTAAATACAGGTGAGCCGTATTTGATGAATAGATATTTTATATCCATTCGCTTAATTTCAGTCAGAGAATAATTACAATCCATTTTTTTAAATTCGTTTTTGGGAAGTTTATTTCGCCCTCCAGATTGAAGTGAATACCTCGCTGAAGCCTTTGCAGTTAAGCCTTGTGGCGGAGTAGTAACATAAAGCTGGAAAAAGCGCCCAAAACTAAATGCTACTTTTTCAGCCTCCTTTATTGAATTTAACCTAAATTTTTGTAGCAATCAATTGCAATATCAAATTTCATTCAGAATCTACATCATATGCTTTCTGAAAATTACATACCTTCGCGCCTCAATAAATTTTTGACGAAATGGCTTTACAAGTTGGCATTGTAGGATTACCGAATGTAGGTAAATCAACCTTATTTAATGCGGTAAGCAATAATGCAAAAGCGCAAGCTTCTAATTACAGATTTTGCACAATCGATCCAAATGTTGGTCAAGTTGACGTACCCGATACACGTTTGGATAAATTAGCAAGTTTGGTAAATCCCGATAGAATAGTACCCACTACCATCGAATTTGTAGACATTGCGGGCTTGGTAAAAGGAGCTAGTAAAGGAGAAGGTCTAGGAAATAAATTTTTGGCAAATATTCGAGAAGTAGATGCGATCGTGCATGTGATTAGATGCTTTGAAGATGAAAATATTTTGCGTGAAGAGGGAGCTATAAATCCCGTATCGGATAAAGATATTATCGATACCGAACTTCAATTGAAAGATTTGGAAAGTGTCGAGAAGAAAGTAGCACGCGTAGAAAAAGCAGCAAAGGCTGGGGATGCAAAAGCTAAGACTGAATTAGAAATTGTATTACGTTGTAAGGCTCAATTAGAAGATGGTAAAAATGTACGAGAGCTCCAATTAGACGGCGAAGAAAAATTAGCCATTTATGATATGTTTTTGCTAACAGATAAACCAGTGCTTTATGTTGCTAATGTGGATGAGGCGTCAATACACACTGGTAATAAGTATTCACAAGCTTTACAAGAATCAGTTGCAAAAGATGGTAGTGATGTAGTTGTTATGAATAATAGTATTGAGGCTCAAATTTCTGAAATGGACAATGCAGACGATAAAGCTTTGTTTCTAGACGAATACAAATTGACAGAACCTGCTTTGAATAGATTAATACAAAAAGCATACTCTTTGCTAAATTTAATTACTTATTTCACAGCCGGTGTGCAAGAAGTGAGGGCTTGGACCATTCATACAGGCTGGAAAGCTCCGCAAGCGGCTAGTGTGATACATACAGATTTTGAAAAAGGCTTTATTAAAGCAGAAGTGATAGGCTTTGATGATTATGTGCAATACGGCTCGGAAGTAGCCTGTAAAGAAGTAGGCAAATTACGTATTGAGGGGAAAGAATATGTGGTAAAAGATGGTGATGTAATGCACTTCAGATTTAATGTGTAAAAAGAAATTGAACAGCGAATTATTACGAAGCAAAAAATTGTGTTTTGACATATTAATGTTTCGCAATACATTTACGCATTAAGAATACTCTATATGATGAAGAAAATTTTTATTTCATTACTAAGCATTTGTATAATGCAAAATTTGCAAGCACAAGTAAGCAACGAACTTGGTGCTAGCATTGGATTTTGTAATTACCTAGGTGATTTACAAGATAAGGATTTAACTTTCAAATCTCCAGGTTTTTCATTTGGCGTGACAGCAAAGCATACATTTTCGTCGATGTTTGCTTTACGCGGCAATTTTAACGTGGGTAGAATAAGCGGTAACGATGAGTTGTCGAATAAACTTAAAAATAGAAATAGAAATTTAAGCTTTCGCTCTCATATTATAGAATTAGGCGTGGTAGCGGAAATTTCTGCGTTGCCTTTCGACAGATACAATCATTTAAACAGTTCGAATAAAAGATATTTCAACTGGACACCATATTTTGTTGGGGGGTTAAATTTGTTTCACTTCAACCCAAAAGCTCGTTACGAAGGTGTTTGGGTACCATTAAGGCCTTTAGGTACTGAAGGTCAAAATACAAGCTTTAATTCGCAACGAGAATACTCCTTAACGCAAGTTGGTCTGCCTTTTGGACTTGGGCTTAAATTCCAACTATCGAGTCAGATTTGTGTTGCTTTTGAAATTGGTGCTCGTAAAACATTTACTGATTATTTGGATGATGTAAGTGGCTTATATCCTGATCAAACTTTATTGCAAAATGAAAAAGGAAAAGTGGCTGCTGATTTATCGTATCGTGGTGATGAATTGACTCAAGGTGTTGGCGTAAATCCAACGAATTCAGTTCGTGGTAATTCCGCGAATATGGATTGGTACACCATGAATACACTTACCTTTACTTACAAATTTTATAAAAACTAGGCACTTAAATACAGTTTGCTGACTGAAAAATCTAGTCGCAAATTTTCTTTAATATCTATTTAAAAATAACTCGATAGTTAAGATCTTGATTTTAGGAAGCCCTAATTATAGCTTAAATTCGATAGGAAGTGCCATTTTCATGTTTACAGGCTTGCCATCAAGCATAGCAGGTTTCCAGCGCGGAAATTTCTTCACGAGCTGTTTCGCTGCCAAACTCAAATTTTCATCAATTCCTTTAATTACTTCAATTTCTTGGGTGTCGGCATTTTTATCAACCACAAATTCTATAATTACCCTTTCTTGAATTTTGCCTCGCTTCGCATTATCAGGGTAAGCTAAATTTTTGATTACAAAATCAGTAATTGACGTTTTTCCCATATCAAATTCTGGTGTCATATCAGCAGTTTCATAAACTGAGTCAATGATATCTTTATGAATTATCATCGTTACAATTTCACCATTGTCTCTCTTTACAGTAACCGTTACAGGTATAATTGGCTTGGCTGTTAGCATTTTATGCTTCTCCTTTTTATAGCCAAAACTTTGTAAACATAATAGGCATAAACATACGAACAAAGCCGACAAAATAATACTAGCTTTTTGCATGAACATGTTCTTTGATTTTGAATACAACATGGTAATTCGGGTTTTTAAAGGGTGATGAAAAAATTGATGAACTAATAAGGTAGGCACTTGCTGTGGTAAGTTAGCACGCAACAAATTCTCGACATACACATCTGTAGAAGTTTGCACACTCACTTTTTCATCTACCTCAAATTCATGCACCCGTTCACTTTCTTTATGGTAGAGGTAAATAAAAGGGTTAAGCCAAAGTATTGCTTGCAAAAACGAAAAATATATTTTATCTCTACTATGATGCAAGTTAATATGCATTTGTTCATGCATAATTACGGTAGGCAATATAGGCTTATCAAGAAATGAAGCGGGTATGTAGATGTTAGTTCTAAATGAAAATGGAGTTTCAATATCATGACTGGCATATATCAAACTTCCATGCACATTTTGTAAAGTCGCATTTAGTTTTATACGATGAAGAATCCAGTATCCCAGCGTAATACGAGCCAATCCCCACAATAATCCGACAAGATATAACCCAAAAATTATTTTACCATAGTCTAGTTCTGTGTCTTGCACTTGACTTTCAAATAGTTTGATGGTTTCAAGGGTATAATACAATTGAGGGGTAATTGTTGAAGCTGAAATAACTGCTCCTTCGCCGTGAATTAAGGGTAAAATGAGTGCAAGCAAGGATGTTATTACTAAATATCTTCGATTCCATTTAAATGACTTGTAAGGCTTCAGCAACAAACCAAATAACAAGGCAAAAATACCTAAGACAATTATTGTTTTTAAAAAGTAGAGTATCATAACTATTTATTATTTTGTTTAAGTTCTGCAACAAGCTTTTCTAATTCTTGTACACTGATATTTTTTTCCTTTACAAAAAATGAAACTAATTGTTTGGCTGACCCATTAAAATAATTCTTTAATAAAGGAGTCACACTTTTCTTAAAATATTGCTCTTTCTCTATGATTGGATAGTATTGATATGTTTTGCCAAAAGCTTTATAGCTCACAAATTGTTTGTCTTGTAAAATTTTAATAATAGTTGAAACTGTGTTGTAATGAGGCTTTGGCTCATGTATGTTACCGATGATGTCTTTTATAAAAGCAGCTTTTAAACTCCACAAAAGCAACATGATTTCTTCTTCTAAATTGGTGAGTTTTTCCATAATCGTAATTACAAAAGCAAAAATAACTATATTTTTAGTTATATAACTATATTTTTAGTTATATAGATGATTTCATTATTTTGAAATCAACCTGGTATGATATCGAATGCCCATTGCAAGTAAGGCTTCCTCTGTGTTTGCGAATGATAGTCTTCCTCAAATTACATTTCGGTATAAATATTCGAAACACTTTACTCTCAGTACTAGCATTGTTACTAGGCAAGTAATCCCTTATAATATTTCTAGAAAATTCTTCGAACTATTTTCTAAATGAAGCTAATGTTCAAACAAAAATCCCGCGTTTTTCAACGTGGGATTTATTAAGAAATTTGTTATTCGGTGTCGTGAATGTCGACATCCAGAATGATTATTTACTAAATTGAGGTATCAAGCTTTGTGCAAGTGCAACCATTTTTGCGACACCGTCTTCTGGTAAATTTCCTTTCTTCAATTCTTGTAGCATATCTGGCATTTTGGTATCCATTTCATGTAAAAATGTTTCTTCAAATGCTTTCATATTTTTTACTGGTACTTCATTCAATAAACCATTAGTACCTAAATAAACAATAGCAACTTGCTTTTCAACCGAGAAGGGTTGGAATTGTCCTTGCTTTAATATTTCCACGTTACGAGCACCTTTATCTAAGATTGATTTTGTAGCAGGGTCTAAATCACCACCAAATTTTGAAAAGGCTTCCATTTCTCGGTAAAGAGCTTGGTCCAATTTCAAAGTACCAGCTACTTTCTTCATAGACTTGATTTGTGCAGAACCTCCTACACGACTAACCGAAATACCTACGTTGATAGCTGGCCGAATACCAGAATTAAATAAGTTTGATTCTAAGAAAATTTGACCGTCAGTAATCGAAATTACATTTGTAGGAATATAAGCGGATACGTCACCTGCTTGCGTTTCAATAATTGGCAAAGCTGTTAACGAACCACCACCTTTTACTAAATGCTTAATAGAATCTGGTAAATCGTTCATATTCTTGGCAATATCATCTTTACCTACCACTTTTGCGGCACGCTCTAGCAAACGACTATGTAGATAGAACACATCTCCCGGATAAGCCTCACGACCTGGCGGACGACGCAACAATAATGATACTTCACGATATGCGACCGCTTGTTTTGATAAATCATCATAAACAATTAATGCTGGACGTCCTGTATCACGGAAGAATTCCCCGATAGCAGCACCTGCGAATGGCGCATAGAATTGCAAAGGCGCAGGATCTGCAGCCGAAGCTGCAACAATAATAGTATAATCCATTGCGCCATTATCAGTTAAAGTCTTCATGATTTGTGCAATCGTAGAAGCTTTTTGACCTATCGCAACATAAATACAATATACTGGTTTGCCAGCTTTAAAAAATTCTTTTTGATTGATGATCGTATCGATACAAATAGCAGTTTTACCTGTTTGACGATCTCCAATTACCAATTCACGTTGACCACGCCCAATTGGAATCATGGCATCAATCGCTTTCAATCCAGTTTGCAAGGGTTCTTTAACTGGCTCACGGAAAATTACACCGGGTGCTTTACGTTCAATAGGCATTTCGTACAATTCACCTACTAATGGGCCTTTACCATCGATGGGCTCACCTAAGGTATTGATAACACGTCCAACCATACCTTCACCTACTTTTATAGATGCGATACGACCCGTACGACGTACTTTATTCCCTTCTTTGATACCTGCACTTTTACCCATCAATACGACACCTACATTATCTTCTTCAAGATTCAAGGCAATCGCTTGTGTTCCATTTTCAAATTCAACTAATTCACCCGAACTAACACCGTTCAAGCCATAAATACGTGCGATACCATCACCTACTTGAAGTACTGTTCCTACTTCTTCTAACTCAGCACTTGAATTGAAATTACCTAATTGCTGGCGCAATATGGCTGATATTTCATCTGGTTTTATACTTATCATAATTTTAAATTTGATGTCCGATGCTCGATGTCTTAAGCTCGGCTTAGTTGTTAATTATTTTATTATTTATTTTACTTAAGCAATTCAAATAATGGAAATCGAACATCGAAATCCGAAAATCGAATTACCGAATATCTGGTATGTAAAGGTTTTGTAAAAATTGTTTTTTAATATCTTTCAAATCTCGTGAAATGCTGGCATCAAACAAATTATTGTTGGCTTCTAGCACAAAACCTCCAATTAAATCATTATCTACTTTTGTTTTCAAATCTATCTTTTTGCCATTTAATTGCGCCTCTATTTTAGTGCTTAAATCTGATCTCGTAGCATCATCCAGAGGCTCAGCAGTTGTAAGCAACACGTCTGTAATGTGGTTTATTTCTTTATATTGTGATATGAATGCCGCAATGATTTCTGGCAAAAAGAACTCACGCCCTTTCTCAACTACTAAATTAATAAACAAATCAGTCACAGAATCTATATTACCACCTAACATGGCCTTCAAAATATTGTGCTTTTGGCTTCCTTTCACAATTGGACTTTTTAGGAACAGAACAAATTCGGGACTCGTTTCACAGACCTCTTGCAAACCTTTCATATCGCTATACATTACATCGAGTTTGTTCTGCTCAACGGCAATATCTATAAGCGACTTGGCGTAACGGGCTGCTAATCTAGGGTTTTGCATGTACTACTTTAAATTTGGTGATACTGAAGATTTGATGAATGAGAAGGCTCTAAAGTTTACTATTTAATTCAATCTGATTTCTTGTGCCAAGGTATTGATATAAGACTTTTGAGCTTCTTTATCACTTAGTTCTTTACGCAATACTTTTTCAGAAACCTCAATCACTAAGCTTCCGATTTGATTTTTCACATCAATGATAGCTGCATTCTTTTGGTTCTCTATTTGCTGACGAGCTTCTAAAAGAATCTTATTTGCTTCTTCTTTGGCTTCATTCTTCGCATCGTTTACTATTTTGTCTTTTGCTTCTTTTGCTTCTTTCAACATGGCAGAGCGTTCTTCACGAGCTTGATTTAGCAAGATTTCGTTCTCATTCTTCATGTTAGCCATTTCTACCTTCATTTTTTCAGCACTTGCAATGCTATCAGCAATACTGTTTTCGCGCTCATGCAAAGCTTCTAAAATTGGCTTCCAAGCATATTTTTTTAATAAAAACAATAGGATAAGAAAAGCAACTGCCGTCCAAAAAAAGAGACCGAGTCCAGGGGTTAATAAATCCATTTTTTTATTTCAAGTTTTATGGAAAGCAACTTACTACTCTCCGTTGTTTATGATTAGATGTTTCAATACTTGCTATTGAACACCTTGTTTTTTAAAAGAACTACACTCGCTGCCCTTTGCGTTGAGTGTAGTTAAATTTTTCTTTGTGAAGAATCCCTCTCAAGGGATATCATCTGATAGGCTCATCTTATTCGCCCTCAGTTGACTACATCACAATAGCAAGGATACCAGCGATAACGCCGAAAAGCGCAACACCCTCAACAAGTGCTGCTGCTAAGATCATGTTTGAACGAATATCGTTCGCAACTTCTGGTTGACGAGCTATAGATTCTAAAGCTCCTTTACCAATTTGACCTACACCAACACCTGCTCCTAACGCTGCAATTCCAGCGCCAACAGCACCACCTGCTGATGCGATTCCTTCTAATAAAATGTTTAATACTGACATATATAATTGGGTTTTAAATAACGAATTAATGATGATCGTGCGCATGAGCCTCATCATGATGATGCTCCTCAATTGCCTGACCAATAAATACTGCGGTTAAATTTGTAAATATAAATGCCTGGATAGCTGCTACTAATAGCTCCAGACAAAACATAAAAACTGAAAATCCTACTGAAACAGGAATAAATGCAACGCCTGCCACTTTACTCATACTACCAAAAATGAAAATAAGTAAAATAATACTTAAGATAATGGTATGTCCTGCGAAAATATTCGCAAACAAACGAATCGCTAAGGCAGCAGGTTTGATGAGTAAATTACTTAATATTTCAATTGGTACAAGTATAAATTTAATTGCCAAGGGTACTCCTGGCGGATTAAAAATATGACCCCAGAAATATTTATTTGAATTGAATAACATAACCACAAAAAATACCATGGCTAATAAAAGTGTTACTGCAATATTTCCTGTTAAGTTCGCCCCACCAGGCAATAAGCCTAATAAATTATTTATCCATATAAAGAAGAACATGGTAAGTAATAAAGGCATGTATTTTAAATAACTTTTACCTAAACTTGGTTTTGCAACATTATCAACAATAAAACCAATAATAGGCTCCAATGCGTTTTGAAACCCGCTTGGTGCTGTGTTAGTACCGTTTTTCTTGTACTTGTTGGCTACGCCTATCATTAATACCAATAGAATGATAATTGATAATATCATAGAAACCACATTCTTGGTGATACTAAAATCATAGAATTTGCTTCCGTCAACAGATTCTATTTTGTGAGTTTTGGTATTTAATTTATAGCCATTATATTCTTCATGTCCATGCTGTAATTCAGATGACATAAAAAAACTTGTTCCTTTTTCGGGACTGAATAACAATACTGGCAAAGGAATAGAAACATGGGTTGCTTGATGACCTTCTCCCATTGAGAAAAAGTGCCAATCATAAGAATCGCTGATATGACCAAATATCTCACCCTTAATGTCCATTTTGCCTTCATGGCTTTCTGCATGTGCTGTTTCAACACCAATTTCCGATTCTACTGGAACTGCTTCATGGTGGGTTTGGCTTGCATCATGCTCTTGCGCAAAACTCAATTGAGTAGTAACAAGTAGCATTAAAGCCGCTACTGCAAAGACTTTTATTGATTTTATGATGCTTGATTTCATGCCTATACTTAAATTCGGGTGCAAAGGTAATACGATATAATGAGTTAAAAAAGAATGAATGGGATATATTTGCAAAAACTAAAAATTAATATGTGCGGAATAGCTGGTTTGATTGCAAAAGATACTAGCATGGTGAATTTGCATAAACTAAAGCAAATGACCGACATGATTGCACATCGAGGCCCAGATGGGGAGGGGCATTATATTTCAGCCGATGGACAAGTTGGGTTAGGTCATAGAAGACTATCTATTATTGATTTAAGTCATGAAGCCGATCAACCTATGCATTATTTAGGGCGTTATTCCATCGTATTCAATGGTGAAATATATAATTATATTGAATTACGTGAGATTTTGATGAAGCAAAGTTATGTTTTCAAAACTGAAAGTGATACAGAAGTCTTAATGGCATTGTACGATAGAGATAAAGAAAACTGCTTGCAGTTACTTGATGGCATGTTTGCTTTCGCATTATTTGACAATCAATCGAAGCAAATATTTATGGCTAGAGATCGTTTTGGGGAAAAACCATTCTTCTATAGTTATAAAAAAGACGAATACTTTCTATTTGGGAGTGAAATGAAATGTCTTTGGGCAGGAGGTATTCAGAAAGAGGTTAATAATAAGATGCTCTATAACTATATAGCATTTGGGTCACTTGAAAATCCCAACAATGAATCTGAAAGTTTCTATGAAAATTGTATCAAGCTTCCGCATAGTCATTATGCCAAATTAGACACCGAAACATTCACATTAGATATCCAATCGTATTACGATATTAATTGGCGACAAGTTGATTACTCAATTTCAGAACAAGAAGCAAAGGATCAATTTTGCGATTTGTTTACTACTTCTGTAAAAAGGCGTTTGCGAAGCGATGTATCGGTAGGAAGTAGTTTGAGCGGTGGGCTTGATAGTAGTTTAATCGTTTGCCTTATTAATAGCATCAAGAAGGGAACCTCGCAACAGCAGGAAACATTTAGCGCTATTTTTCCAGGATTTAAAAAAAACGAACAAGCATTCATTGAGATAGTAGCTAATGCAAACAATGTGAAAGCAAACTATATTGAGCCTAATGAGAATGAATTGGTTAATCAAATTAGCAAGTTGTTTTGGCATCAAGAAGAGCCTTTTGGAAGTGCTAGTATTTATGCGCAATATAAAGTGATGCAATTAGCAAAAGAAAGAGGTGTTACTGTATTGCTAGATGGACAAGGTGCAGATGAAATACTTGCTGGCTATCATCCATTTTTTAATTCATACTTCAACGAACTTAAAAAAGGAGATACAAAAACTTACAAATACCAATATCAAAAATATTTAGAATTACATGCTAATAATGAAATAAATGGCATACAAAAGAAAAGTATTTCAGATCAAGTTAGAGATGTGTCAAAAGGACTAGTTCGTCCAGCGAAAAGATTGAAAATGGGATTAAAGCAATTATATAATCCTGTTTTTAATAAAGATTTTTACCAAGCTTATTCCAAAGAAGTTTTTGAAACTCCAGGTCATACTTTTTCAACTTTAAATGAAAGTCTTTACGACAGTACTTTCCATTATGGGCTGCAAGTATTATTGCGTTATGCCGATAGAAACTCAATGGCTCACAGCAGAGAAGTTAGGTTACCATTCTTAAGCCATGAATTAGTCGATTTTTTGTTTTCACTTCCCAATCATTTTAAAATACATGAAGGCTGGACGAAGTGGATCATGAGAAGTTCTTTCGCCCATATTTTACCTAAAGAAATTGGTTGGCGTAAAGACAAAATAGGATACGAGCCGCCTCAAAAAAATTGGATGGATAATGCTGAGTTGAAAAATATGATAAAAGAACAAAGAAGAATTTTGGTAGCCAAGAATATTTTATCTCCAAAGATTCTAAATGCAGATGTTATGTCTGAAGATGCAACCTCCTCCATTGATAAATCATGGATACATTGGATGTCCTCTTTTACCGTTACATAAAGATTTTACGAACAGCATGAAGGTACTAGTATATTATCCTATTTTCCGTGACGTAGATACGCATACTAGTGTCAATAAAAAATTTAGTGAAATAATTGATGCGTTCAATTACTTAAATATTGAATTAGACATTATTCATTTTGCAACCACTGGAATTTATTTTAATGATACTTGCCTCTTTTCTTTTTCTAGCAATAAATACATACGTCGTTGGCAGCATCTTTCAAAATTTGATGTGATTAACAAAACGCTTATCCATAAATCTTATGATTTTGTTTGGATTAGAGCGGGTTTAATTACACCCTGGTTTTGGTCATTTACTAAGCAATGTAAATCCGTGGCGAAAAAAGTAATCTATGAATATGGAACTTTCCCTTTTATTAAGGAAATTAATTCAAGATTTGATAAAAGCTGGTCTATCACAAATTTTATTTATTCGAAATCACTGCATAATTATGTTGACTTTATCATTACATATTGTGGTCAAGATGAAATCTATAATATTCCTTGTATTAAAATGGGAAATGGAATAGATAAGAATATTATCCAACCTACTACCCCCTTGAAAGAAAAAAATGTTCTTCACTTAATTATGGTATCATCCGTATTTTATTGGCATGGCATTGATAGAATGATTGAAGGTTTGGCAAATTATTATTTACAGCAAAACCCCAAAAAAGAGATCCAATTGATGATTATAGGCCGGGGTAGCGAATCGAATACATTGCAATCTCTAGTAAAAGAAAAAGCATTGGACTCATATGTTACCTTCTATGGCGAAAAATATGGGGAATCGTTAAAAAAATTATATGATAAAGCTCATGTGGGCGTTGGCGCCTTAGCGGTACATAGGAAAAATATTGTAGAAGAATCCACACTCAAAGCGCGTGAATATGCTGCTGTTGGATTGCCAATTATACTGGCTGCACATGATCGAGATTTCGAAACTGTATCTCAGTTCATATTTAAGGTTCCTTTAGATGATAGTCCGATAGAATTGAATAAGTTGGTTGATTTTTTTGAATCTTTGCAAGCGAACAATCCAAATTATTCAAGCGAGCTTAAAAATTTTACACAGAAACACTTAACATGGGAAGCAAAAATTCAAAAAGTTATTCAACTTTTATTTCCAACAAAAACTAATCCATAAAAGTATGTGTGGCATAACCGGATTTATTGATTTTAATCGCAAGTCATCGCTTGAAATTTTGCAAAACATGAACCGAACTATGGTTCATAGAGGTCCTGATGGCGAAGGATATAGTGTTGATACAATTGCAGAAAGTCAAATTGGGTTTGGTCATCGAAGATTAAGTATCATTGATTTATCTTCAGGTGGCACGCAGCCTATGCATTATGCGCATTACAGTATTTTATTGAATGGCGAAATATATAACTATCAAGAAATAAAAGAGGAACTCATTCAGTTAGGTCATTCATTTGTGAGTACAAGCGACACCGAAGTTGTCATACATGCTTATCAGGTTTGGGGTAAAGATTTTCTGCATAAATTAATTGGCATGTTTGCTATTGTTATTTTAGATAAACAAAAGCAAGAAATATTTGCGTGTCGAGATAGAGTAGGTGTAAAACCTTTTTTTTATTATTGGCATGAAGGTCTTTTCTTATTTACATCTGAGCTGAAAGCTTTTCATCAACATCCGAATTTTGTAAAAAAAGTTAATGTAAGTTCTGTCGCAAGCTTTCTCCAATATGGTTACATCAATGCTCCACATTGCATTTTTGAATATTGTCAAAAACTATTGCCTGGCCATTACTTTACGTTGAATTTAAGGAATAAAAATTTTGAATTAAACCAATATTGGAATGTTTATGATTCCTATAATAAACCCAAATTAAATATTTCATTTGAAGAAGCTAAAACCGAAACAGAGCGAATTCTTACAAAAGCATTCCAATATCGAATGGTTGCAGACGTGCCTGTAGGCGTTTTTTTAAGTGGTGGTTACGATAGTGCAAGTGTGGCTACTTTACTTCAAAAAAATAGTACCGAAAAATTAAAAACTTTTACAATTGGTGTAGGGGATGAAAAATTGAACGAAGCGCCTTTCGCAAAAAAGATTGCTGATATATTAGGAACCGATCATATTGAATATTATTGTGCAGAAAACGACATTCTAAAGCTTATTCACGATTTGCCATTTTATTATGATGAGCCTTTCGCTGATAGCAGTGCATTACCAACCATGCTGGTAAGCCAAATAGCAAGAGAAAAAGTGACTGTGGCTTTAAGTGCTGATGCAGGTGATGAAATTTTTGCAGGATATAATAGATACGATTACGTAAGTCGTTATTTAGGCAAAATAAGAAAAGTACCAAAGTTCTTCCGCCACGCATTAGCAGGAGCCATGCAACACATATCACCGAAACATATCCCATTCATTGGCAAAGACCCTCTAATTAATTTTAGGTATAAAAAATTACAAGATTTATTAAAAGAAACTTCTGTACAATCACTTATGAAGAATATGACTGCTGATATGAACGACAGTGAAGTGGAAGAACTTTTGGCACCGTTTTATAAAAAGATAATTACTTCGCACAGCAGTTCCGAATTGAAATCGGAGTATTTTGATGAAATCAGTTTTATGATGGCGATAGATTATCATACTTATTTACCTGATGATATCATGCAAAAGGTAGATCGAGCAACCATGAGTGCTAGCCTCGAAGGTAGAGAACCATTTTTAGATCAGCATGTGATTGAATGGGCCGCTACTTTGCCAACCGAGTATAAATATCACCAAGGTACTAAAAAATTTATTCTCAAAGAAATTGTTCATCAATACTTGCCAAAAGAAATGATGGAAAGACCCAAAATGGGTTTTGCAATTCCAATTTCGAAATGGCTCCTGAATGAGTTAAAAGGATTAGTTGATTTTCATTTATCTGAAAATCAAGTTCAAAAATTTGGTCTTTTGAATTGGTCAAAAGTAATTCAGTATAAAGAATCTTTCTATGATGGCAAGGAAGCGTTAGGGCCAAAAGTATGGTACCTATTAATGTTACAAATGTGGTGTGATAAATGGATGTAATTCGCCGCAATATCTTATTCATAACATATGATGGCTTAACCGACCCGCTAGGTCAAAGTCAAATCTTGCCATACATCCAAGGTATTTCAAGTGCAGACAATCATTTTACTATATTAAGTTTCGAAAAACCTGATCGATATGCCAAACTGAGAAATGAAATAGAAACTCAATGCATAAAACACGACATAGATTGGCATCCTTTACCATTTCATAGTCAAATTCCAATAGTGAGTAAAATTTACGATCGATGGCTGTTGCGCAAAAATGCACTGAGATTATATGCGCAAAAAAAATTCGAAATCATACATTGCAGAAGCTATATCGCGGCTGAGTTAGGACTTCTCTTGAAGCAAAAATTTGATACAAAATTTATTTTTGATATGCGTGGTTTTTGGGCTGATGAAAAAAAAGATGGTGGCGCATGGCCTCAGCATAAATGGATTTATAGACAGATTTACTCTTTTTACAAACAGAAGGAAAAAGAATATATAGCTCATGCAAATGCCATCATATCCTTAACAGATGCTGCTAAAAAAGAAATTGAAACTTGGCCAAGTTATAAACACACAACACCGATATACGTCATTCCCTGCTCTGTAGATACTCAGTTATTTAAGGTTCGTACCGAAGATGAAAAAAATAAAGCTAAACAAAACTTAGGTTTGAGTAACGATACCTTTGTGCTAAGTTATCTAGGTGCGTTAGGATCTTGGTATATGTTGCCTGAAATGTTGGATTTATTTTCAGAAATTAAAATGCGATATAGCAACGCTCAATTTCTGCTTGTCACTCACACCCCTAAAGAATTCGTTACAAAAGAAATTTTTGCTCGTAACCTAAGTTTAGATAGCTTCATCATTAAAGAAGCTTCACGACAACAAGTTCCACTATTACTCAAAGCAAGCGACATTAATGTAAGTTTTATTAAACCTGTTTATTCGAAAATGTCGAGTTCCCCCACAAAGTTAGGCGAAGTATTGGCTATGGGCATTCCGGTTATTACTAATGAAGGTGTAGGCGATGTGAAAGAAATTCTAGAAAAAATAGGTGGCGGACTTGTACTCAATTTCAACTCCATAAACTGGAAAGAGGTTGTTGCAACTATTCCACAATTACTTACATTCAATGAAAATGCTATATCACAGAAAACAAACGAAATACTTAGTTTATCGTTAGCCATAAAAAAATATTTAAACGTCTATAAAAAAATTTAAATCTATGCAAATACTTGCCCACCGCGGATACTGGAAAGTCTTAGAAGAAAAAAACTCATTAGCTAGTATGAAATTGGCATTTGAAATGGGCTTTGGTATAGAAACCGATATTCGAGATTATAAGGGGGAGCTAGTTATATCGCATGATATCGCTTCAGAAGAAAGTTATTCACTCACAACCCTACTTACTTGTTATAATGAGTTAAACGCGAAAGGGTGCCTTGCTTTGAATATAAAGGCCGATGGTCTATCATCCATTTTAACTGATTCATTGCAGGCTCACGCCATCACAAATTATGTTGTGTTTGATATGAGTGTGCCTGAAACCTTACGCTATCAGAAGGCTGAAATACCCTATTTAGTGAGGCTTAGTGAATTCGAAACATTAAACCCGGAGCTGACGAACACATCGGATGGATTTTGGCTAGATGCATTTGTAACCGAATGGTACGATTACAAATTAATTGAAGATTTATTAGCTCAGAACAAGAAATTATGTGTTGTATCATCTGAATTACACGGCAGAAACCATGAAGCTCAATGGGCATTTATTAAAGAAAATGCATGGCACTCTAATTCGAAAATCTTACTTTGCACCGATTTTCCCGAACTCGCAAAAAACTATTTTGAACTATATGATTAAAGCAGTAATATTTGACATGGACGGAGTGCTTATAGATGCAAAAGATTGGCATTATGAAGCCCTCAATAAAGCATTGCAACATTTCGGTCAAGAAATCAATAGATATGAGCATTTAGTTACTTTCGATGGTCTTCCTACAAAAAAGAAGCTTGAAATGTTGACGCTCGAAGGTAGAATTCCTAAAGGGCTGCATACCTTTATAGATGGATTGAAGCAACAATACACCATGGAAATTATTTACAATAAATGTAAACCTATTTTTCACCACCAATATGCCTTGTCAAAATTAAAAAATGATGGTTATCGTCTTGCGGTTTGTAGCAATTCTATTCGTAAAACCATAGAAGTAATGATGGAGAAATCCTCGTTAATCTCTTATCTCGAATTTTTTCTTTCCAATCAGGATGTGGTAAAAGGCAAGCCAGATCCTGAAATGTATATCAAAGCGATTAAGCTTTTAAAATTAAAACCTCCTGAATGTCTAGTTGTAGAAGACAATGAGAATGGCGTAAAAGCTGCTAAGGCCAGTGGAGCTCATGTTTTAAGAGTAAATAATATACACGATGTTACCTATCAAGCTATTACTCAAAAAATTACAAGTCTCGCATAAGCATGAATATAATTGTTCCAATGGCTCACATCGAACAGGTACAAGAAGGTAGTGAGTATCTATATCCCAAACCTTTAATCGATCTTCACGGGAAACCACTTATTCAATATGTTATTGAAAATCTGTCGAAAATAGAAGGTATTAATCATATCTATTTTATTCTGCAGGAGAGTATATGTTCGAAGTATCATATTGACAATACGCTGCTGCTGCTTAGCGAAAAAGTTAAAATCGTGTATCTAAAAAATACAACCTCAGGGTCCGTATGTTCGGTATTAATGGCGATTGATCAAATTTCGCATAAAGAAGAATGTATTATTATCAATTCAGATCAAATAATACTAGCCGATTTGAATAAAATCATTCAGTCTTTTCGTAAAAATAAGTTAGATGCATCTGTACTCACTTTTAATTCAGTTCATCCACGTTGGTCATATGTTTTAGATGATAACATGAAAGCAGTTCAATTCGCAGAAAAAAATCCTATAAGTAAAAATGCCATTGCCGGGTTCTATTATTTCAAAACATTTGAGTCTTTTATTAAACATGCCTTCCAAACCATCATGGACCATGATAATCTTAATGGAAATTTTTATATTTCTGCCGTCCTCAATCAATTCATATTATCAGGCAAAAATATTGAACACCATCCCATTAAAACATCTGAATATTTATCGTTATACTCAACACAGAAAATTAAAGAATTTGAAGATTATCTTACTAAAAATATTTTATAATTAATGAAAATACACAATATTAAAGACTTTGTAGGTGGATGGTTCATCGGTGATTTTAAACCTAGTTTGGATGAGCGAACTGATTTTGAAATATCAGTAAAATATTATCAAGCTGGCGATAAAGAAAAAAGCCACTATCATAAAGAGGCTATTGAATATACAGTAATTGGGAAAGGGAAAGTAAAAATGAATAATCAAATTATTGAGGAGGGAAGCATTGTTGTAATCAATAAAAATGAAAGTACAGATTTTGAAGTACTTGAAGACACAATCACATTTGTAGTAAAAACACCAAGTGTAAAAAATGATAAATACATTGTTGAATAATCATGAGTTATCAAGAAATTAATATACTAATACCTATGGCGGGTGAGGGCAGTCGGTTTGCAAATGCCGGCTTCGAAAAACCCAAACCGTTTATTGATGTAAAAGGGAAGCCTATGATAGAGCGTGTGATGGAAAATGTAAATGTTCCAAATGCTAAATTTATTTTAGTGGCTAGAAAATCGCATGTGGAAAATAATAAAGATGTAATAGACTATCTCAAATCTAAATATTCTGTTGACATCATTTGCCTTGACAAATTAACGGAAGGAACTGCGTGTACCATACTCAGTGCTTTCAAATTAATTAATAATGATATTCCATTATTGGTTGTAAATTCTGATCAAATTGTTGATGTCTCTATTTTAGAATATCTATCCGATTGTTTCTCGAAAAAAGCTGACGGCTCAATTCTTTGTTTTGAAGATAATGCATTAAATCCTAAATGGTCGTTTGCCAAAATAAATCATGAAGGATATGTAACCGAGGTAAAAGAAAAACAAGCTATTTCCAATCTGGCTACTGTTGGCATTTACTTTTTTGCTAAAGGAAAAGAATTTTGTGAAGGTGCCATTGAAATGATAGTTCAAAATGATAGGGTTAATAATGAATTTTATACCTGCCCTGTTTATAATTATTTAGTTCACGACAACAAGAAAATAATTACTTATACCATTTCACAAGAGCAGATGCATGGAATTGGCACGCCCGAAGATTTAGAATTATATTTGCCGCTCATTTAATTATTAAAATAATTGAACCCGAAAAAATTATATATTCTTAACCCGCATAGAGATGATTTTATATGGGAACCCCTCTATTATAGGTTCTTAAAAAGAAAACCGCTCAAGAAGTATAATTACTTGGCTGATATTTTTACCGAAGGAAAGCAAATAGAACTAATAGCTAGTGATAATTGCTCTGGTATCATACCCGAAAAGCTACTTCACATTTTTCCTGTCTTTGCAAGAAAATTGATTATTAGTTTTGAACTCAAACAATGGAAGAAGCTCAATGCAATTGATAGTGAGTATAAAATTCGTTGGCTTGATAAATTAAACCCTAAACCAGAGGATAATATATTCTTCTTTCAGCTTTATAATCTTAGATACGCCAACCGCATTTTTCAATATCTCAACAAGTTTAATAAATCCTTTGTTCATTTATCTCATTACTATTTAAATACGATTGAAGTCTCAAAACAATTACATAAAATTTCTAATATTGTATTGTGTGGTGATAGCGATGTTAGTTCTCATCCATTTTTTCAGAAGTATTTTCCTTGGTATCAACAAGAATTTCTGCTTTCCCCATTTTATATTAATGAACGTTTTCAATGCAAAGTTCCTTTTGAACAAAAATTAGATAAAATAATTTCAACAGGCACATTTCACCCGATAGAAGAATATCCACAATTTAGTTTCCTTGTAAAAGATTGGCAAGCAGATTCGTTTCATATCAATAGAAGAACTTTGTACGACCAACAAGAAAATAATAAACATGCAATTACTTGTTTAAATAGCCCTTGGGCTGCTCCAAGTAGTAGTTGGTGGAAAAAAATATTCCAGTCTAAAAAAGTTTCACAAAAAAAATACTTTAGTATAGATATTGTGGAAGCCTACAACCAACATAAATTTGCCATAGTAGGCGAAGAAATCTGCGGTTTTCCTGGCATTGGCACTTTTGAAGCCATGGCATGCGGTTGTATAAATTTTATTAATCCGAATACAGTTAAAGGGATTCTCGAAACTGACGAATTCTATATTCCGTTTACACAAAAAATCAGTACGTTGAATCCTCTAGATTACAATTTCGCGAATAATCAGGAGAAGTCAAATAGAGGTATTCAATTCGTTCAGACCTTTTTAAGTAGAAGTGCTTGCGTCAGTCGTTTCATGAAGAATTTTATCAACTAATTCAACTTTTTTTCTTCTTTGCTTTTGGTACTCTAGAAGTAACAATAAAGCTAAAATAAAGAAAGGCATCATAGGAACTTTATATCTCACGAGAGTTCCAAAATTTCCGCTCGAAATTCCGATGAAGAATGAAAATATAATTGAATAACAAAAGCTAAACAGAATAAAAGGTTTAGTCAATAAGTCATAAAAAATTCTAAACCTACACTTAATAACTACATAACATGCAAATAGCAACGTCAATAAACTCTCTGTCACATTCAATAACATTTTAATGCTTGACATATCAGTTACATAGGGTCTAAATAAAGATACATTAATTGCTTGTGGCGCATATTTGAGCATTTGTGAGGCATTTTTTATTTCAAACAAGTCCATACCTAAATCGTATTTACTTCCTGCATTTTGTTCTGCTAAAGCTTTTGTACCTATTATAAATCTATCTTCAAATAATACAAGTACTTTATTTGAAAGAAGCTCATTTAATTCTTCTTTATAAAAGTAAACTAAAGCTATTACCAAAAAATTAATTGAATATGCAAATATTTTCCTTTTGGAAAATAGACGATGAGATGCATAAGAATTGTGCCAAACACATAAAATTAAAAAAGGCAAACAACTATATACCAAATAAGATTTTGTATTTACACAAATAAAAAAGCCAATCATAAACTGAATGATTGAAACAACTTGCTTTTTCTTAAATATAAAAAACCGTAAAAAAGAAGCAATCATTAGACATAAAGACCCTAATGCTATTGAATCTTTTGCCAAACCGGAACCCCAAATAAATATGGTTGGTATATAAATAAAGGCAAAATCTATTTTTTTATAACTCAAGGGTAAATATTTATCTAACAAATTAACAAGTTGCATCACTCCATAAAATGAAAACAATGCAAAGAAAATGGTACTAACTACATACAGATTAAAACCTAGTAATGAAGCAAAAGCAGCTAGTTTTAAGATAAAATAATTGCTACCTGCAAAGTAAATGGAGTCTTGAATTTTTAAATTTTGAAGAACATACTTCGAGGGCTCACTTGAATTGATTAAGTGCCATACTTCCTCTGGAACAAACAATATGAGTTTCTTCAGTTCGACACCCCCAATGAAGTATTGAAACGTATCTCCTTGTTTAAAAACGTAAACGTGCACGAAGCAGTATATAAATGCTCCAGCAAACTTAAATAGTAATGCAAGTTGATTCCTTCTTCTTTTTTCAACCGAAAGTTTTCTCTCCCAGTAAATCGAGAAAATAACGAAAAAAATAACTGAAAAAATTAACGCTACGAACCAATCAATAAATGAAATACTATCCATTAATTCTCTCTCAAATAATTAGTCGAATTACCCCCCAAATCGTTAGAAAAAGCCATTTGTAAAAATCTCCCTCTCATATTACTTTTTTTCTCCTTAATATTAAATCTAGTGTTTTTGTAATTTATTAATCTGGCAACAACAATATAATCGTTATCCACTATCCTTTTTAAATCCAAATTAAAAATACAGTTTTCAAAAATGGGTTGCTCCGCAACGGAATTGCTATGTCTTCCTTCAATCCAGGTTGCCTTTTTATCTTTAGCATTAAATGTGCAGTTAAGAATTTTTAAGTTTTTTGCTTCATTGATCTCTAACAAAAACCCTCCATATGATCTTTTGTTATCTATTAGAGTGTCCGCAAAATAACAATTATCATAAACAGTTGCATCTTCTAATTTATTGGCTAAAAAACTATGAACAACAGAACCCGTGATATTCGAATTCTTCACAACAAACTTAGGTTTATTAACCCAAATACTCCAACAATCAATTCCAATAAATGTGCAACCATCCGCTTCTATATCCTTACTGTCACCACTATCTGCCAATAATCCAACACCCTTATTATACATAAATTTACAACGTTTAATTCTTACCTTCCTGATTAATCTTTCTTCAGCCTCTATATCCAAGCCTGCGCCAGGTGCCGAAAATATCTTTCCTTGACCAGTACTCGCAAATGTGCATCCGACAAATTCAATATCAACACCCCCAATCACAGAAGTCCCTTGTCTTCCATTAAAAGTAAAATCACAATTTGAAATTCTAATTTGATGGGATGGTTCTTGTTCTTTTCCAGGCGTAGTATTACCGATCATAAATCCATCTCTTCCAAAATTTCTACATTTGAGGTTCCTTAGATTAAACCTTTTAACTTCAAAAGCAACAACGCCATCAGAGGCTAACTGGTAACCCGTATCTCCCCAGGGTCCCCCAATGACATACTTACTGCTATTACCATCTAAAACCAAATCATGAATATTAATATCATTGCACTTTCTAATGTCAAAAATTGAACCTGTAGACGTAGCGTTTGCTCTAGTATAAAATGGCATTTTTTGATTCTCGATTTTACTCAATGTGCTACTAAATGTTCCAAAGTATAATCCATCAGTAAACTTTATGGTAGCGCCTCTCCCAAAAATTTCAACGTTGTTGCAATTAATAAGCTCGATAGGTGGCACTCCATGTAACAATTCTTGGTCATCATTCTTTGCCTGGTGACCTACTTTATAATTTCCACGAGGTATTATCAAAATACAATTCCCGCCTAATTTATTGATTACTTTTGCTGCAGCTTCAAATGCCATTTGATCATTGACAATACCGTTACCTTTGGCGCCAAAATTCTTCTTTAAATCAAATATCTTCCTCCGAACCTGTCCTTCTGCACTCAATATGTTCAACAAAAGGAGGGTGAAAAAAAACAAAACACTAATTCTCATAATCTTTTACACGGTTTGAACTTAAACTTTATTGTATTTTCAATAAAATATAAATATAACTACAAAAGTATACTGACTAAGCTCAATAAAACAAATTGTTCTAATTCATGGAAATCATCCTGCAATTTAACCTTCATCTTGAGATCAATTTCGTCCTTAAAGATAAATGTCAAAGCGGTTTAGGATTTGGAACTATTTTCCAGAAGTGAGAATATCAAGCTAATGTAAGATTTAAAACATGTGCTGAATGTCTTAGAAGTAGGACGTTTCAACCGAGATTTTGCAGTTTGCGTTTTCAACTGCAAAATGTGGGTTCAACTCCCGATGAGAACTCCAATGGCAAAATTGAGGTTCAATTTAAGGGTAATTCTGTTTAAATAAAAAATCAACTCGTCACAAGTATATACGAGTCTAATTCTCTCTCTTGATATTTAATTAATTCCTAAATATTTTAAAATCAGCCTCTCGAATTTTACAAACAATCTGTCTAATTTTATCATTTCTTTGCTATCTGAATGAACATTGCAATAATTTCAAACACTTCTTTTAACATTTACAATTTTAGATTGGGTTTGATATTGTATCTAGAAAAATGCGGACATCGAGTCATTTATATTTCACCCCCAGATGAGTATAACGTAAAAATTAAGAAAGCCACAAAAGCTCAATTTTTTCCACTTCAGCACATGTCCCGCAAAGGATACAATCCATTTTCCGACTTCAAGCTCATGCTTGAAATTCGAAAAATTTATAAGCAAGAAAATATAGATGTTTCACTTACTTATACTATTAAACCTAATATTTATGGAGCCCTAGCAACTATCCTATTAAAAACAAAAAATATTTCTAACATTACTGGTTTGGGTTACGTTTTCTTAAAAAATAGTTTTGCTAATACCTTAGCTAAGTCCCTTTTCAAGCTAGGTTTACGTGCAGCTAGCTATGCTGTATTCCAAAATACTTCTGACCAAAATCTGTTTATCGAACAAAATCTGGTTGCTCCTCATAAAACTAAAATTATTTTAGGCTCTGGAATTAATATTGAAAAATATCAGCCATCATCATCAAGTGATGTGCATGAAAAATTTACGTTTCTTTTTGTGGGTCGCTTATTATTTGATAAAGGCATTCGCGAATTTATTGATGCCGCAAAGCTGATTTCTGATAAATACGCAACAGTTCAATTTCATTTAGT
>Ga0315903_10001429_pt1 | contig 36254 bp, 27 predicted proteins | sample LakEriMetagenome_7_FD_203524 | JGI IMG/M metagenome (GOLD analysis project Ga0315903, IMG submission 203524) | Freshwater fungal communities from buoy surface, Lake Erie, Ohio, United States - Buoy 2 MA119 | ecosystem: Environmental > Aquatic > Freshwater > Lake | place: USA: Lake Erie, Ohio...
TATATGACCGTGTACAGGCTGAGAAGAATGCAGACGAGTACAACGAGATAGAGGTAAAGGCAGCCGCCATACCAGTATCATTTGTTGAATCAAAAGCAAAGACTAAATGAGTCTATACGCCATACTTCCAGACCATATATCACCACAAGCTAGAAAGGCTCACAAGTGGGTGTATGGTTATGACGAGAAGTATGACGTTGTTGTCATATCTAAGGATGGTACAATTGGTGACATCTATGAGATAAACGGATTGAAGATTGCACTTCCTGCACTTCCAAAGGCTAAACTGCCAGTAGGAAAGAACAGATGGGAGGTGCGTGAGTACCCAAAGGATTTGGGAAAGCTTAAGACTATATTTGAGTGGAACAACCAGTCGAATGAGTTCAAGGTAAAGTGGGTTGACTTCATACAAGAGGAGTTTGAGAAGCGTGAGGATGGGCACTGGTTTATGAATAGGAATGTTCCTACATACATAACTGGTAGCCACTACATGTATCTGCAATGGTCAAAGATAGATATCGGTCTACCAGACTTCCGTGAGTCAAACAGAATATTCTTTATATTCTGGGAGGCATGTAAGGCTGACGATCGATGTTATGGTATGTGCTATCTAAAGAACCGTCGTTCTGGTTTCTCGTTTATGTCATCGTCAGAGACATCTAACATAGGAACTATATCTAAGGATTCAAAGCTGGGTATCTTGTCTAAGACTGGTGCCGATGCAAAGGAGATGTTCATCAATAAGGTTGTACCTATTGTTAGAAACTATCCTTTCTTCTTCAAGCCCATACAAGATGGTATGGACAATCCGAAGACAGAGTTGTCGTTTAGGGTTCCAGCGAAGAAGATCACAAAGAAGAACATGGCTGAGTATGACGATGATGACATTGTTGGACTAGACACTACTATTGACTGGTTAAACACAGCAGACAACTCGTATGATGGTCAGAAGCTAATAAACCTAGTACATGACGAGAGTGGTAAATGGTTAACTCCAAACAACATTCTAAGCAACTGGCGTGTAACAAAGACATGTCTGCGTTTGGGTAGCCGTATCGTTGGTAAGTGTATGATGGGGTCAACTGTGAACGCACTGGCAAAAGGTGGACAGAACTTCAAGGATCTTTACATGGACTCCGATCCAAGAAAAAGAAACAACAACGGGCAGACTAAGAGTGGTCTTTACTCTTTGTTTATACCTATGGAGTATAACTTGGAGGGATTCATTGATGAGTACGGACACTCTGTAATAAATGATCCAGAGAAACCTATCATGGGTATTGACGGACGGTTGATAAAGATAGGTGCCGTTACATACTGGCAGAACGAGGTTGATGCTTTGAAGTCAGATCCAGATGCATTGAACGAATACTACAGACAGTATCCTAGGACCGAGTCTCACGCATTTAGAGATGAGTCCAAGCAGTCTTTATTCAACTTAACTAAGATATATCAGCAGATCGACTATAATGACTCTCTGATAAAGGATCGTGTACTTACACGTGGATACTTCCACTGGAGAGATGGCGTGAAGGACTCAACGGTAGTTTGGACACCAGACCCACGTGGTAGATTCATCGTCTCATGGATACCGCCAGAGAAGATGAGAAATAATGTGATTGTGAAGAACGGTAAAAAATATCCTGGAAATGATGAATACGGAGCTTTTGGTTGTGACCCATATGATATATCTGGAGTCGTTGGTGGAGGTGGATCGAATGGTGCGCTACATGGTCTTACTACCTTTAGTATGTCGCCCGACGTTCCCTCGAATATGTTTTTCCTTGAGTATATAGCTAGGCCACAGACGGCAGAGATATTCTTTGAGGACGTACTTATGGCGTGTATATTTTACGGTATGCCTATACTTGCGGAGAACAATAAACCCAGATTGCTATATCACTTCAAGAACAGAGGATATAGGGGTTATTCGATGAGCCGTCCAGACAAGGCCATTGGTCAGTTGTCGAAGACGGAGCAAGAACTTGGTGGAATACCGAACACGTCTGAAGACATAAAGCAAGCACATGCTTCTGGTATTGAGTCGTACATCGAACAGTATGTAGGTCTAGATCAAGAGGGCGAGTACAGAGACTCAGACACCATGGGTAATATGTACTTTGCACGTACTCTTGAGGACTGGGCTAGGTACGATATAAATAACCGTACAAAGCACGATGCCTCGATTAGTTCTGGTCTGGCAATTATGGCTACACGTAGACATACATTTAGGACCGAAGTAAAGAAATCAAAAATAAGTGTTAACTTTGCTAGATATAACAACAAGGGCAACAACAGTCAAATCATCAAATGAATAAGCCAGAGATAATTGTTAAAGCTACGCCCTTTCCAGATCCGCTAGCCACTGATGCAGAAAAGGCTACACCAGAGTATGGACTCCAAGTAGGAAAAGCCATAGAAGGTGAATGGTTCAAGAGAAAGGGTATGTCTTGCAGATACTACGACCAAGTAGGTGAGTTTCATCGACTTAGATTGTATGCTCGTGGAGAACAGCCAATAGAGAAGTATAAGAATGAGTTTGTCATCGATGGCGACATGTCTTATCTTAACCTTAACTGGAGTATTGTCCCGATCATACCTAAGTTTGTTGACATCGTTGTCAATGGGATGGCTGACCGTATGTATAGTATTCGTGCAGAAGCACAGGACGCAGTATCGGCAGAGAAGAAGAACGTGTTCCAGGACATGATCGAGGCAGACATGGCGGCAAAGGATTTCTTGTTAAAGACAAAGGAAGAGTTTGGTGTTGATGCATTTAATGTTAATCCAGAGGAGTTGCCAGAGAATGACGAGGAGATGGAGTTGTACATGAACTTGAAGTACAAACCTTCTATCGAAATCGCAGAAGAGATTGCCATTGATACTATATTAAAGATGAGTGACTTTAAACTCATCGAGGAGATGATCGATAAAGATCAGACAGAGATTGGTGTGTCGTGGGTTAAGCATGAATTTTTAGCTGGTGAGGGTGTACGAGTTGAGTACGTTGACCCAGCGAATATGATATGGAGCTATTCAGAGAAGCCAGACTTTTCTGATTCTTTTTACTTCGGTGAAATTAAGCAGCTCCACTACACAGAGATATTGAAGATTGTTCCAGACATTACAGATGAGGAGTTAAAGACTATCCGTGACGCTGGGTCTGCTTGGAACAACTACTACCCTATTATTAGAAGATATCAAGATGACATCTTCTTGAGTGATGTGGTAAACCTCATCTACTTCAACTACAAGAGTAGCAAAAAATATGTACACAAGAAGAAGTATCTAAACAATGGTGGTGTCCGAGTGATACCTAAAGATGATAGCTTCAACCCTACTGGTGAGAATGAAAACTTTGAAAAGTTAGAGTTTTCAAGAGAGGTATGGTATGAGGGTGTTTTAGTTGCAGGTACAAACATTATCCTCAAGTGGGATTTGATGAAGAACATGGTTCGTCCTAAGTCTGCATCAGAAAAAGCATTGCCTAACTATGTTGGTTTCGCACCACGTATGTATAAGGGCAAGATTGACTCACTTGTTAAGCGTATGATTCCATTCGCTGACCAGATTCAATTGATACACTTAAAGCTTCAGCAAGTACAATCTCGCATTATACCAGATGGTGTATTTATTGATGCTGACGGATTGAATGAGGTTGACCTTGGACAAGGTGCAGCATACACTCCAGAAGATGCATTGAGATTATATTTCCAGACTGGATCTGTTGTCGGTCGTTCTTATACGGGTGATGGAGAATTTAATAACGCTCGTGTTCCAATTCAAGAGTTGGGTGCTAGTAGTGGACAGTCTAAGATTGCTTCATTGATTGGAAGCTACAACCACTATCTGAACATGATTAGAGATGTGACGGGACTCAATGAGGCACGTGATGGATCTATGCCATCTCCAGACGCATTGGTTGGTGTACAAAAGCTAGCAGCATTAAACAGTAACACAGCAACAAGACACATTCTTGAGGCTAAGTTGATGCAGATACGTAGACTTGCTATATGTCTGTCTGTTCGTATATCTGACATATTGGAGTATGCAGAGTTTAAGAATCAGTTTGCTATGCAGATTGGCAAGTACAACTTGTCTATTTTGCAAGATGTAAAGAACCTTTACTTGCATGACTTCGGTATCTTTATTGACCTTCTTCCAGATGAGGAAGAGCGTCAGATGTTGGAGAATAACATTGCCATTGCATTGCAGAGAGACAGTATCGACCTTGAGGACGCTATTGACATCCGTAACGTGAAGAACATTAAGCTTGCAAATGAGTTGTTAAAGATGAAGCGTAAGCGTAAGTTGAAGGCAATGCAAGAGCGTGAGGACCAACAGATGCAGATGCAAGGTCAGATCAATGCTCAGTCTCAACAAGCTGCTGCACAGGCTAAGATGGAACAGCTACAGATGGAGGTTCAAGTTAAGTCTCAGATCAAACAAGCAGAGACTCAGTTGTATATTCAACAGATGCAAGCAGAGGCTCAGATTAAGCTTATGTTGATGCAAGAAGAGTTCAACTTTAACATGCAGTTGAAAGGAGTTGAGGTTGACGGAATGTCAAAGAGAGACCAAGAGAAAGAAAAAGCTAAAGATAAACGAGTAGATCTACAAGCTACTAGACAATCAGAACTTATTGAGCAACGTCAAAAACAGTTGCCAGCTAAGAACTTTGAGTCTGAGGAAGACACGCTAGATGGATTTGATTTATCATCATTCGGACCTAAATAATATTGACATGAGAAAAAATAAAAGCAAGGTAAAAGTTAATCCATATGCTTCTGGAGTTGCTGGAGTAAATGGGTATGATGTTAATTATGGTGTGACAGTTAGTAAAGGCCCTGTTTCATTAGATATTAACCAAAGTCGTGGTACTGGATATACTCCAGAGACAAGTATAAACATGAACGTTAATATACCTATTACAAAAAAAACAAGGTCTAAAGGTAAAAAATTATAATATGACACCAGGAAAATTTATAGGCATGTTGTTTCAGTCAAGAGACATGATGCACTTAACACATTTGGATACTACATCATTTGCAGAGCATAAGGCACTTGGGGCTTACTATGATGAAATTCTTGATTTGACAGATTCATTTACTGAAAAGTATTTTGGTCGTAACAAGCGAATAGAGATTGTTATTCCAGAATCTAAGAAGATGTCAGCTGTAGAGCACATGAAGGCTATGCAGAAGACTATCGAGGCAGAGCGTGATAACTATCCTTCAGACCTTCAGAACATTATGGACGAGATGTTGGCACTTGTAAATAAAACATTGTACTTATTAACATTGGTATGATGAAGGACTCCAGACTTGAAAGAGCTGGAGTTTCTGGTTATAACAAGCCAAAGAGAACTCCAGGTCATCCTACGAAGTCGCACATAGTTGTGGCTAAGGAGGGAGATAATGTAAAGACCATTCGTTTTGGTCAACAAGGTGTGTCTGGTTCTCCTAAAAAAGCTGGTGAATCAAAGTCATACAGAGAGCGTAGAGAGTCATTTAAGGCTCGACATGCTGGTAATATTTCCAAAGGAAAAATGTCTGCCGCTTACTGGGCTGACAAGGTGAAATGGTGATATTACTTTTTTAAGTAATTTTGCAGTAATTTAAATTAAATCAAAATGGAGAATTTTAAAGTTCGTGCCGTAGACTTTGAGCAAAAGTCTGTGGTAGAAGTAGAAAAAGAACTTATTGAACAGCATGAACAAAAGCTTGCTGAACAACAAGAAGAAGTAACACCACAAGTAGAAGTTGAGCCAGAGGTTAAACCTACAGTGGAGATAAAAGACGAAGACGTTCTTTCATATATTGGAAACAGATACAACAAAGAGATTAAGTCTCTTGATGAACTGTTTGAACAGCGAGAGTCTAATGGGGAGCTTGATCCAGAGATTGCTACATACATGAAGTATAAGCAAGAGACTGGAAGAAGTTACGATGACTTTGTCAAGTTGAATCGTGACATTGACAAGGTTGACCAGATGTCTCTATTAGCTGAATACAAAAAGCAAGTAGATGGACTTGATGATGAGGATGTAAGTTGGGAGCTTTCAAAGTATCAATACGATGAAGACCTAGATGACGAATCGGAGATCAAGGAAAAGAAGTTTGCTATTAAAAAGGAACTGAAGAAGGCGAAGGAATACTTCGAGAAGCAGAAAGATCAGTATAAAGTGCCCCTTGAGTCAAGGAGTAACTCTGTTCCAGATGTAGATCGTGAGGAAATCGAAGCCTTCCGAAAGTATAAACAGTCGGAATCATCACAAGAGGAGGAGAATCAGAAGCGGTCTCAATATTTTGCTGATAAGACGGACTCATTATTTAACGACAAATTTGAAGGTTTCAAATATAACGTCGGAGAAGAGAGTTTTGTTTTTAAACCAGCGGAGGCTAACACTCTTAAGCAGAGCCAATCAAACCTAGTGGAGTTCATTCAGAGCTTTCTAGATGAGAATGGATATCTTAAGGATGCTGAAGATTACCACCGAAGAATAGCGATGGCTATGAATCCAGAAAAATTTGCTCAGTATTTTTACGAGCAAGGTAAGGCTAAAGGTGTTGAGAGTATTGCACGAGATAGTAAAAACATTGATATGAAAACTCGTTCAAATACACAAGTAGCACCAAGCAATAATGGATTCCAAGTCAGATCTGTTGATGATGGTACCAACGGTATATATAAAATAAAAAGTAAAAGTAAAAACAACTAAAACAAAACAAAATGGCTGGTACATTAAACGTTTCGCCTACTTTTGAACTAACTCCTAGTTCTAAAAAGGCGGCTCTAAGCACAAACTACATTACTAATTTTGACTTTATGAGTCAATACCTTCCAGACGTGTACGAACAAGAGTTCGAGCGTTATGGAAATCGCACAATCGCAGGATTCCTTCGTCAGTTGGGAGCTGAGATTCCATCTAACTCTGACTTGATCAAATGGACAGAGCAAGGTCGTTTGCATACTAAATACACAACTGTTACTCCTATTGCAGGTACTTCTTCTGGTGATGATGTTGTAACTTTTGATATTGGTGCAACTGACTGTAACTTCCGAGTTGGACAAACAGTTTTCTTGTCTAACAATGCAGGAACCTCTTCTTACAAAGCAGTTATTACTGTCGTTCCAGTAGCTAGTGACGAAACTCGTTTTACAGCTGCTTTCTACAACGCTGGTGGTATTTTACTTGCAGATATTGCAGCTACATTTACTGCGTTCGTTTATGGTTCTGAGTTCAAAAAAGGAACTGAAGGAATGGTAGGATCTCTTGAGGCAGAAGTTAAAATCTTTGATGTTAAACCTGTTATCATTAAGGATAAATTCGCTATTGCTGGATCTGACATGGCTCAAATTGGTTGGGTTGAAGTAGAAGGTGATAACGGAATGGGATACCTTTGGTACTTGAAGTCACAACACGAAACTCGTCTACGTTTCGAGGACTACCTTGAAATGATGATGGTTGAACACGTTGAGGCTCAATCTGGTTCTGGAGCTATTGCTGCACTTTCTGGTGGTGCTACTCCATCTGCTGGAACTGAAGGTTTATTCTCTGCTATTGAAAATCGTGGTAACGTATGGTCTGGTGGTGTTCCATCTACTATGCAAGACTTCGATGATATCTTGAACCGTCTTGACAAGCAAGGATCTATCGCTGAGAACACATTGTTCATCAACCGTGATTTCTCTTTGTCTGTTGACGATATGTTGGCAGCACAAAACTCTTACGGAGTTGGAGGTACATCTTACGGATTGTTTGACAATGACAAAGAGATGGCTCTTAACCTTGGATTCACAGGATTCCGTCGTGGTGCTTATGACTTCTACAAGACTGACTGGAAATACTTGAACGATGCAACGCTTCGTGGAGGTATCGTAGGTGGTGTTGTTAACGGAGTTATGGTTCCAGCTGGAACAATGTCTGTTTACGATCAAGTTATCGGGAAGAACCTTAAGCGTCCATTCTTGCACGTTCGTTACCGTCAATCTGAAACTGAGAACCGTCGTTACAAGACTTGGATCACAGGATCAGCTGGTGGTGCACAAACTAGCAGCCTAGATGCAATGGAAGTTCACTTCTTGTCTGAGCGTGCACTTTGTACACTTGGAGCGAATAACTTCTTCCTATTCGAATAATATAATACCAAATACTGGGGAGGATCTAGGTCCTCCCCTTATTTTCTTAATTTAAATATAAATCAAATGAAAAAGCAAAAGACCTATATATTGGTCAACAAATCTCCATTATCGTTAATTCTTCAGTCTAGAGATAGCAAAAGAAAAAGACTTCTTTATAACGATACAGAAAAAAAGAAACAACGTAGCCTTCGTTACGCAAGCAATCAAGATTCACCTTTTATTGATGAGCAAGATGAGAATTTTATCTGCGAACCAATTGTGTTTGAAGATGGATTATTGATTGTAGATGAAAACAATTATAATTTAAACAGATTTTTAGAAATACATCCAGATAACACAGCCAACAATGGTAGTTTATTTGAGTTGTTTGATCCAAATAAAAATGCTGAAGAAAAGTTAAGAATGGAAGATCTTATTTTAGATGCTAAGATTGCAGCTAGAAATTTAGATCCAGAGAAGATGGCATCTATTGTAAGAATTTTCTCTGATGTAAATGCAGACTCAATGACTTTGCAAGAGTTGAAATGGGAAATCAGAAAGATTGCAGAATTCTATCCAGAAGACTTCTTGGAAGCTGTTGACGATCCAGATTTGTTTGTGGATGATTTAGGTGTAAAAGCAATTCGAGATGGATATGTATCTGTTCGGAATGGTGGCCGAGATGTTCACTACAACTTAAAAGACAACAAGAAACGAATGTTCTCAGTTCCTATGAATGAATCGGCAGAAAGTGCTCTAGTGGCATGGTTCAAAACAGAGGACGGACATGAGTTCTATCAATATCTAGTTAAACAGTACGAACAATAAAATATAGAGGTCGTGAATTGCGACCTCTTTTTTTTATTATCTTTGCGCAGTTATATAACTAATAAACTATAAAAAATGGAAAAGTTCTTAAAATTAAATGCTAGCTCTAATGTTACACTTATTAATGTTTCTAGCATTCAGTTTGTTGCTACTACGTTAGCTAATCCTACATTAGTAGATGTATTGATCGGTGCAGGTGGGGCTACTGCTGGTACTGACACTGTTCGTATCACATCTTCTGCTACTGCTGCTGCCGCTGATCAAGTTGCGTTCCGTGATGCTATCTATGCTGCTATCGAGAATGCTAACAAGGCTACAACAAATCCAGATTCATTTATTGTTCCTGTATTGCCTACTGGTACTACTATCGCAAGTGTAGCTTCAGCGTAAGCTTAAACTAACAGTACAATAAATCTATTTAAAGGGTAGTCGCCAAGCGTCTGCCCTTTTTTATTATCTTTGCAGATATGATTAACACTATCCGAAATACCGTCTTATCGATCATAAGTAAGGATAACCGTGGGTACATCACTCCAGAGGAATTCAACTTGTTCGCACGTCAAGCACAGCTAGAGATTTTCAAGCAGTACTTCTATGACTTTGGTCGTGATTTAATCAAGCAGAACGCTCGATTGGTTACGTCTGAGTATTCAGACCATGTTGAGAGAATGGAGCACGTTATAAATACATTTACGGTAAACAACGAGGTTCTAGGTTACAACGCAATAAGTGGCAAGTTTTATTTACAAGGAGTAATTGGAAGTCCTACATTGTTTAAGGTAAACAGACTTGTTTACAACTTGAATACAGAGATCGAGCAGGTTAGTCAGTACAAGATAATGAACTTAAATTCATCATTGCTTACTGCTCCGTCGTTGAAGTATCCAGCATATATTCTTGATGAGAATGGGTACAGTGTTTATCCAACAAGCATTACAAGTAATGTTACAATTAATTATATACGCACTCCAATAGATCCTAAGTGGACTTATACGATGGTTGGAAACGTACCATTGTTTAATCCAGCACAACAAGACTACCGAGACTTCGAGCTTCCAGTAAGTGAGGGTCCATTGTTGGCTGTTAAGATTCTTCAATATGCTGGATTGTCTATCCGTGAGGCAGACGTTGTACAGGCTATGGAGAGTGAGGAAGCGATTGATATACAAAAAAAGGCATAACAGATGGCATACATTAGTAACTATCAGTACTACACAAACGGGGGCGTAACACCTACAGATGAAAACTGGGGTGAGTACCAGTATGTGTCGTTGCATGACATCGTGAATGACTTCATGTTGATGAATGTTGGACCAGACAAGTTGGTAGACAATGTTAAGCGATATGAGGTCTTGTATTATGCAAAGGACGCAGTTAAGGAGTTGAACTTTGATGCTATGCGTAACATCAAAGTCATCGAGATTAATGTTGGTGACAACCTTAAGATGATACTTCCTCCAGATTATGTGGACTATATACGTATCTCTTTGAACGTGGACGGACAACTTTATCCATTGACAGAGAACAGTAGAGTATTGTCTGCTAGTGCATATCTACAGGACAACAACAACGAGGTGTTGTTTGATCTGAACGGAGAGGTGTTGACTGGTACATCTGTGCTAGACATAAAACGTCTTGAGCAGCATACATACTGGGGACCTGGAATCTACAACGGATGCCAAGGATGGTGCTGGGGAGATAACTGGTACTTTAGCTATCGAATTGGTTCACGCTACGGCATGGATCCATCTGAGGCAAACATCAATCCTAAGTTCCGTGTAAACCGCTCGGCTGGTGTCATTGACTTCAGCTCTATGCGTGCAAACAGCTTGATTGTTATCGAGTATGTTTCTGACGGTATGGAGAACGGTGACGATGACATGATACAGATCAACAAGTTTGCAGAGCGATTTGTAAAGGCACACATAAAATACATGCTGATGACCAACAAGGCATCGGTAAACGAATATATTGTAAGACGTACACAGACAGAGCGTAAAGCTGAACTGCGTAACGCAAGAATTAGAATGAGTAATATTCACCCGTCTAGACTCCTCATGACATTGAGAGGTCAAGGCAAATGGATTAAATAATGCCAGATATTAGCAATACTTTCGTCTCTGGGATCATGAATAAAGATCTTGACGATAGACTTGTACCTAATGGTACTTTCCGAGATGCTTTAAATATTGACGTAGACACTTCGAGTAGTGGAAATGTTGGTATGGCCCAAAACGTAATGGGTAACGTCCTTGTTGAGGACTTGTCTGTCATTTCTGGTCAGTCTGTAGTTGATGCTCGTACTATAGGTGCGATAACTCATGAGTCAACTGGGCTTATCTACTGGTTCGTATCGTCTGACTATTTTGATGGTATATACGAGTACAACTCACAGGAGGGAACAATGGTGCGTGTATTGCAGTCTAACAAGGTTAATCCTAATACGCCATCACAGCTGAACTTCCGAAAGGAGTACTGCATAACTGGTGTAAACTATATTTTAGGTGACAACACGGACAACTATTTGTTCTGGACGGATGACTACAATCCACCACGACGAATAAATATTACTAGAGCAAAAGCATACAATGTGAACGACTATCGTATTGACATGGATATCGATGTGATACTTGAACCACCTTTATATGCACCTAGCATTGAACCTTTCTTTGATACTGAGGAATCAGAGGCATCTAATATGTTGGAGAAGTTTATGTACTTTGCATACAGATACAAATATATTGATGGACAGTACAGTTCTTTATCACCGTTCTCAGCTGTTGCGTTTGGACCGAAAGACTTTTATTATGATTTTGGTATTGGCAATAATAAGTCAATGACCAATAAGTACAACTCAGTACGTGTGTCATTTGAGACTGGTAACGAGTTTGTTGAAGAGGTACAGCTAGTTGTGCGTGACACAAAGTCTATTAATGTATCAATTGTTGATACATACTCTAAGCCCTTATTGTTGATACCAGACAACTTTTCTTTTAGAATAGTATTTACAAATAACAAGATATATGCTGCTCTTCCACAAGAGCAGGTTACACGATTGTTTGACAATGTACCATTGTTGGCAAAGGCACAAGACGTTGTTGGTAACCGTGTTGCATATGGTAACTATGTACAGTTTCAAGACATAATAGATTGCAATGGTGATGATATAAGTGTAAACTTTTCATTGTCATTGACATCAACAGAAGCAGGATTTGAAGATCCTAAACCTACATGGAGATCAGACAGAGATTACGAGTTTGGTATTGTATATCTTGATGACTATGGACGCATGACTACTGTTCTTGCTAGTCAAAACAACTCTATAAATGTACCTCCAGTTAATGCGATTAGTGCAAATACAATTTCACTTCGTCTAAGTAGTTCTCCACCATGTTGGGCTACTCACTATCGTATTGTTGTGAAACAAGCAAAAAAGTCTTATTATAACGTATTTCCTATTTTATTTTATTCTAAAGGTGTATACAGGTATATACTTATAAATGAATCGGATAGGGACAAGATAAGAGTAGGAGATTATATCGTAATAAAATCTGATACATTGGGCTATACTTCCTCTAATAAAAAATATAAAATATTAGAATTAGAAGCAAAACAAACTGGTTTTTTAAGTATAAATTCAATAAATGAAATACCTGGATTATACATAAAAATAAAAGTTGATCAACAATCTGAATTAAACCCAAATGATATAATTACATATGAATATACATCAAATGGAACTAATCAAAACAATTTAAATCCAGTATTAAGTAGATTTGGTGTAGTTGAAAACGCTATACATTATGGATCTGGAGATCCAAATGCAATGGTAGTTAGTAATGGAAATTTATTTTCAGCTTTTGGCAATACTAGTCAAGACTGGAGATTAACATTTGAAATAGTATCTCAGATAGAGTTTAAATATACAGCTGATTTAACTGCTGGGTCTGCTTGGATATATCAATCCATAACACCAGGAGATATAGGAATACAATTATCAAGTGGACAGACGAATTTATGGGTTCAATTTGACACATCTTCAACACTTACAGTAGGAGATAGATGGAAGGTTAATTGTAGATCTAGGTCTCACTTATCTGGAAATTACTTTGGTGGTGTAGGATTGCCAGGACAAGAAAACCCATTATCTCCTACATTTGATAGTTTTCAGACATATTCTCAAGGTGAATATGGTGGTGGATGTATACCTACTGGTAGTTGGATTAATGGATCTGGTGCTACTGCAACGGACAAGCCTATATATGTTGGAGCTGTAATTGTTATTGATGTAATAGAAGATAGTGAAAATAGTTCATCTCAATATGGTCCACAACAATTTATATCTCCAGATAAATATGTAAATATAGAAGAATGGTTTTTAGAATCTGGGGCTTGGCAAGATTTTATTCAGTACAATTCTTCTGGAACAAACATAGGTGCACAAGGAATTACATTTAGAAGGGGTATAAACTATACTGAAGGATCGTACAATGGTGGATATAATTATGGTCAAATATTTCAAGGTGGAGAAATAAATGGTCAAACATTAAACTATCCAGTTCATATGATAGTTCAAGGATTTGGTTATAATAGTGATGGAACTCCAAATAAAATAAGAGTAAAATTAGATATACAACAAGTAGAAAACAATTTATTTTTTGAGACAGTTCCAGTTGAAACAGATGTAGACATATACCACGAACTGTTCCAGACGTATCCTATTATAGACAATAAGCACGTTGTTCTATGGGACTATGATGACTACCAATTTGTTGATGGAGGACCATTTAGTGGATACACAAGACTTTTACAGCTTGATTCAGAGAGACCTAAAAAGAGACCTCACTATTTTAATCCTGGAGATGTAGTTTATGTTAACTCATCGGCAGCACCAATGCCAGATGGAACATACACTGTACTTGCTGTAGAAAATCTATACTCTATAATTGTTGAGCTAGGATTCCCAGGTGCTGGAGGAATAACTCCAGGAACTGTGAAGTTTGATGGATCATTGGAGCAAGATCAAGGCAATACATTTACACCAGCTGTAATAGAGATAAACAAGCCTCAAAGTTTCAATACAGAGTTTAGTGCTTGGTGCTGGGGTAACGGACTTGAGTCAGATAGAATTTATGATGACTTCAACGAGACAGAGAAAGACTTCAGCGTGCGTGTAACTACGCCAGTTGAGGACTACAAGCAGGTACGCAGTGAGGCATCTATATGCTACAGTGGAATCTTCAAGCAAGGATCTGGTATAAACAGAATGAACGAGTTTAACTTGTCTCTATCTAACTTTAAGTATCTTGACAGAGACTTTGGTTCGATTCAGAAGTTGTACGCACGAAATACAGACTTAGTTGTGTTCCAACAGAGCAAGGTGTCTAACGTATTGTACGAGAAGAACGTGATGTTTGACTCTATAGGTGGAGGACAAGTTGTATCTATACCAGAGGTTTTGGGTACACAGATACCTATGTCTGGTGAGTACGGAATAAGCAATAACCCAGAGTCATTCGATAACTGGGGCCAGTCTGTATTCTTTACCGACGCTAGAAAGGGGTTGGTTCTACAGATGGAAAACGACCAGATCACAGAAGTGTCTGGATGGGGTATGGCAGACTTTTTTAGAGATATCATGCGTGAAAACCCATACACACAAAAATTGGGATGCTATGATCCATACCTACACAAGTACATACTTGCATTTAACGATCAGAAGGTTGTACCTTGTAAGTTGACGCTGAGCAGATATTCATACAAAGGTCCATCTACACCATTTAATGTGATGGCGTTCTTGATTAGCACAGATACTGCTTGGACGATAAGCGTTCAAAATAATGGGTACGGAACAAACTGGGTGTCTAACTATGCCACGTCTGGATTTGGACCACAGAATATATTTATCAATGTGGCTCAAAACAATACAGGTTTTAATAGATTTGTTACCTTTGTGGTGTCATACTGTGACGGTTTAACTCAAGAATTTGTGTTAAATCAAGCAAAAGGCAAGAGAGGAGATGTTGTATTGACAGTATTTAATAACCCAACACCAGTTATAAAGGGATAATGAGATCTAATCAAAAATTCACTGTAAACGGAAACACTTATAATATAAGCAATATTCCGTTGCTTGAAAATGGTATATCACTATTTAATGCAGAGAGTGGTGTTGGTGGCTATGAATATATGCCAGCCGATGGCGAGACAGTTATAGTAGCAGCTGGTGAACTTACTGGAGACGATACTACATTTAGGACGTTTGACCCTACGATGAACAATCAGATATACTATCTTGTGTCTAATACTCAGTATACAACTGCTGACAGAGATAGGATACTAGATCAAGCTATTGCCGTGCCAGTTACATATGTAGACCAGATGTATGTTGGTAGCTTTGTATTTAGCAATCCTAATGACTTTCAGTATTTATACTTGATATGGGACTATACAGATAGATTGATAGGTACTATATCTTATTCTGGAGATGCTACTGAAAGAAATGTAACTACTGGCTATTCTACACGTATTGGTAGAGCTGGAATTGACTATACAACTGCTGATAAGCCAGTTAGATATCAGATAGGGTGGAACGGTCTTATTGTAGGCGACACTGGATACGTTGGATTGAATTCAACGGCAAACTACGATGACTTGATTGGACTTGGAATTGATCCATCTTTGATTAAGCTTGTAGAGCCATTTGATGGAACAATAAACAATGGTAATGGTTCTCTTATATTCAATAAGTATCTTTCAACAGCTGAGGCTACTATATTTGTATCTGCACCATTGAAGACTACTGTATTTACCATTACAAAGGTTGAAACTTTTTTGACATCATTCTTTTTGGATACGACTAATGGTGATGAGAGTACAGTATGTTCACAGACTCCAGTTGATGAGAAGTGGCATAACGGTACTTCTGCTCAGCCAGTTGTTGGTAATATAATCTACAATGATTCAAACGGTTCTGAGGTATACAACGGAGGAGATGCTCTTCATCTTGGATACGACAACATCTATTTTAGAATATCTACAAATGGTCTTGTATCCTTTATAGGAAACTGTGTGTGTCCAGAGTATGCGCCACCATTTATATATCAAGGAGACATATATGTTAACATAAACCAAGCATTCAACATTCAGATAGCAGCTACTGGTAATCCTACTAACTGGACTATAGATACTGCTCTAGATAGTTATTTATTATCTCCTGGAACTACGTCAACTGCATTTGAGTATACAGATTCAGACAATGTGGTTAGAAGAATATCTGTATCCACAAACACATACGTTTGTTCGTATACTCTTCCAACTATTTTGTATGGTGATGGCTCATATACTTCAGATGGGAACTGTGGTACTTCAACTTTGCCTGCTGGTGTTAACTTTGATTTAACTAATGGAACATTGTCTGGTTCATCTACTGGACCATGTTTTTATCAATTTACAGTAAAGGCTTCAAACTGTTTTGGTGATTCAGCGTTGAAGACTATAAGCATTAATGTTAACGACATAATTAATAACACACCGTTCTTGATTGACGTAGAGAACTTTGGAGATACTGGAGATGCAGCTTGTGCACTTGCTGTGCCTTTGTATAGTGTGTACTATCATAATGGTGCTGGACGTGTTCCTACCGTTGGTGACACTATATATTCTGACGATAATCTTACTACTCCGTTTATGGGGGGTGACCAGTGGTACAAGATCGACCACTCGACATACAGCATACAAGTAAATGCATTTGGTAGAGTATGTGAGAAGAACGAGTGTCCAGTATCTACGACTACGACAACCAGTACGACAACTACAACTAGTACGACTACTCTTCCAACTGGAGATTATTTTGAGGCTACTCTTTGTGTTAATAATGCAGTTACAGCTGTTATATTTGACGCAACAACTGCTGGACTAGCTCCTGGTGATACGGTTAAAACAACTGACGGTAACTGTTGGACGATCGATTCTACTACAACGGCAAGTTATCCGTACTATTCGATTGAAGCTTTGGCTACGGTATATGGTGATTGTGATACATGTTTGAACGTAACTACTACAACAACTACTACTACAACTACAACGGCAACTCCAGTACTTGCGTTTGATGCAGATCCAACGGATTACTCAAGCTCTAGTGAAGCATGTGCATCTGGTACGGCTCCTTATACTACGTTCTATCATAATGGCGAGGTAACGTATCCTAATGTGTACGACTTTATATTTACAGATTCTTTGGGTACAACATACTTTGATGGTGCTTACGGATGGTACTACATGGACAACGGATACGTAATACAGATTGCGACTACTGGTCAAGTGTTAAGCGTTATCGATTGCTCTGCCACTACTACTACAACTACAACCACGATACCTACATGGTACTATGAGGTTGTAGAGTGTGGAACAGCTAGCCCTACATTTATAGTATCGCAGCAGAGTTTCACAGAGCTTATTGTGGGTAATGTTGTGAAATGTGATGATGGAATATGTTATACTATTACTGCTACTGGAGAGTCTGCACCAGCTGATCATGTTATATTGTTTGTATATGCTACATGTCTAGACTGTCAAGGTGTAACGACTACAACTACTAGTACGACCACAACAACAACTACTAGTACTACCACGACAACTACGACTACAACTACGACTCTTCCTCCGTTGACTAAGATAACGACAAGAAGTGGATCAAGCACTGGAGTTTGTTCTGGAACGCTTGGAGAATTTTTTGTTGACGGACCTCTTGGTGTTTACGGAAATAGTATCTATATTTACAGTTCTGGATACTCGTTGGCACCAGCGGCATACTATTTAAATACTATCACTGGTATAGCGTATGAGTGGGACGGAACAGATTGGACAGGCAATTCAGTTACATGCAGTTAAAATTTATATCTGCTCAACCAGCCATTGATTATTATGCTTGGCAGGCTGAGGTTTACATCACACAGTTCTTGAGACTGGGGTACAATCCAGAGGACATATACGTCATTGCTGGTTACGAGGACGAGCCAGACATGTCATGGCATAAGTTGATGAGGAAGTTCCCGAAGGTGAACATACACATCTACCGTGATACGACTGGACCTATTGACTACCAGCCAGCTGTGCAGGCTCATCTACTTGAGAAGCACTGGGCTAAGTATCCAGATTCACAGAACTATGCGTGGTTCTTCCATGATGCCGATTTCCTGTTCACTAAGTATTTCGACTTTTCTCCATATCTCAACGACAACAAGTGGTACTTCTCTGATACTATCAGTTATATAGGTGCCGACTACATAAAGAGCAAGGGGGACGTGGTACTGGACATTATGTGTCAAACAGTAAATATCGACAGATCTATCGTAGAGGCAAACCAGAAGAACTCTGGTGGCGCACAGAAGCTTATGAAGAACGTGACGAAAGAATACTGGGCTGCGGTGTACAAGTCATCGATCGACCTATATGACATTCTACGAAAGGTATCACATATCAAGAAAGAAGGCGACGAGTACGGCATACAGATATGGACGGCAAGTATGTGGGCTGAGCTGTGGAACGCATGGAAGATGGGCTATGTTGTTGAGGTACCGAAGGAGTTTGACTTCTGTTGGGCTACGTGTCATGTGAGCAAGTGGGACGAACTGGCGTTCTTTCATAATGCTGGTGTGCCAAACGCAAGCAGCGGAATGTTCTTTAAGGCAGACTACATAGATAAGTTTCCGTATGGTACGAATCTAGACATAGATGACAGCAGATGTAGCTATAAATACTACGAGATCGTTAAATCAATTGACAGCTATATAATTTAGTATCTTTGCAGTATGGCAATAGAGACTCTATCATATTCACCAGCAGCTAACGGGTGGTCATCCCGTTGGTCATTCGAGCCAGATTGGATGGTTGGAATGAATAATAAACTGTACACATGGAAGGACGGTAGTCTTTACGAGCACTACTCCAATGAGACTAGAAATGAGTTCTACGGTGTGGCATATCCTTCTACCGTTACGAGTATATTAAACGAGTTTCCTCAAGACAGAAAGATGTACAAGACTCTTGCTGTTGATAGCGACCATGTGTGGTCTGCTGAAGTAGAGACAGAACTTGGAGAGGGTGCAATTGCTTCAGATGAGTTTCAATTAAAAGAGGGCGTATGGTTTGCATTTATCAGACGCAACGATGGTGATCTTGACTTGCATGAGATATCTGTACAAGGTCTTGGAGTTGTTGATGCATTTAACTACCCTAACATAGACCTTGCATATCCATATGATACTGATAGGCATATAAGCATTGGTGATGCATTGTATAAGATTGATGGATCTGGTGCTCTTGTGTTCTTGGCAAATGTTTTATATCATAATGAATTTACAATATCTGTAGATGCACCACTTGCTGCTCCTTTAACAATAGGTGATTTTCTAGTGTACGCTAAGAACAGCGTAGCCGAGTCGTTTGGTGCTCGTGGGTACCATATGATCGTTAAGCTTACCAACAATGATCCAGTCCAAGTGGAAATTTATTCACTTCGATCAAATGTATTCAAAAGTTTTGAATAAGTAACGATTATTGCTTATCTTTGTGGGTAAAATTACCCAATATGATAGGAACTATAATGGCTGTTGCTTCTGGTCTTGTAAGTGCTGCTCAAGCAGTCAGTAACTTTCAGAAGGCAAAGAAGGCCGAGAAAAAAGCAATAACTTTAGGGAATCAAGCAAATGCCGCAAAGATCGCAGATCAATACGCAGCGTTCCAAGCACCAGATACTGCTTCAGCACAGTATAACGAGACAATGCGTCAAGCTACTCAAGCTACTCAAGCCTTGCAAGGTATGGGTCCAGAGGGTGCTGGACAGATCGCAAATCTAAATCAGTCTGTACTTCAACAAAACGCACAGACAGCTGCTGAACAGGCAAAGCTGAACTTTCAACGTGACCAAGCTGTAGCTGAAGGACGAAACCAAAATGCACAGTACGAGTACTCAGCAAAAATGAATATGTTGCAAGGGGCACTAGAGGGAGCACAAGGTGCGTCTACAGCTGGTCGTCAAAATGCAATGGGAGCTATTGCTGGAGGTATTGAGGGTATCGGTGCTGGTCTTTCATATGACTATGGAAATGCAGACAAGGTTTGGCCTACTACAGAAGGTGAAAAATCTGGTACTGGATTAGATGGTCAGACTGGAGGAAAATCGTTGACTGATAAAAAAGGAACAAAGAATGTTACGACTACCACTACAGCTCGTATGTAGTAAATAACAAATAATTAAATCATGCCAGAATACTACGGATACGTTGCCCCAGATCAAGTCAATCTTGGTAAGTCTATTGCTAATGTAGCAGAGATGTTTATTGCTGCCGAGGACAAGCGAAAAGCAAAACGTGAGGGCGAGCAGAAGTCATTAGACGAAGCCAGAAAGAAAATAAGTGAGATTGAGCAGACGAGCAATCCATCTATTAACAGCTTGGTGAACAATGGAGTTGACGGTGCAAGAAATTATATTGTCAATCTAGAGAAGATGCGTAAATCTGGTAAGATTACTGGAGCAGAATTCAATAGAGCAATGACCAATATAAATGAGTCTTGGGATAACTTTGCGTTCTCAACAAAGAACATGAATGAGCGATTGGCCGAACATATGGCTAGAGCAGAATCTGGTGAAGCATCGCCAGTTGAGATGAAGCGTGCTCAAATTCAATCTGATATTTTAAATACAAAGGACAAGAGCATTATAGTTGGAGAGGATGGTAACATGTACATGATCGACAAGAACAATCCAGACAAGCCTATAAGTTTAAGATCACTAGGTAATCTAGACAACATAGTTCACAACAACATAGACATAGATGCGATAGTGAATGATGCTGTAACTAAGTTTGGAGATTTTACTATTGAATCTGGGACAAGTACAGAAAGTGGAGCAAGAACTCAAGGAGAATTATATAACGCAACTAAAGTTGATATAATCAATTCAATCGTAAACAAGAAAAACCCAGCAGCAATAGTATCATTATTGATGCACAACATGGGTGCAGATTACGATCAATACTATAACAATACTGAGAAGAACGAATTGCTAGATGAGGCTGTTGCACGTCAAGAAAAAATTTCTGGATATCCGATGGACGAAGAGCAAAAGAAAGCGTTTAAGGAGGACTATCTGAAGAACAAGATGATTGAATACAGGATAGATGAAAATGGAGTCTATCAACCAGTCGTTACGGACCAGATGATTAAAGAGGCTGAGAATTTCATAGACCGAAAGATTGAGATGCAAGTCGGTAGAACTAAAACAGAGGACGAGGATAGAGTAGCTAGAGGAGGAGGTGGTGGAGATTCGTCTGCAATAGCAAAAGTGTCATCTGTAGAAGAAAACATAGTATCTGATGTTAGATCTGCATGGAAGAATAATGATGTAAATGCACTTAGAAGAGCAAGTAACGACCAATATTTCTTCGTATACTCACCAGATGGTGGAGTTAATGTGTTTAAAACTAATCCAGCGAAATATCAAGAAGCATTAGCACAATATAAAAAAGAAAAAGCTGCTTGGGATAAATTAAGCAAACAAGAAAAACTACGCAAATCAGAACCAAAAAAGCCAGAAACAAAAGGAGCTATTGCTGAAAATATAAAAAGCGTTGATGGTTTATATCCATATTTCTTTGGTTCTGGTAGTAATAATATGGAGAAATGGAAATCTGTATTAGAACAACAAAGAGCTGCTGAAGGTGGTGGCGGTAAATCTCAAACACCCAAAGCAGGAGCTGGGGATGCAGTAGTACAAGGTAGTTAATAAACAAAATAAATTATGAACGATAAATTAAAAAAACTATACGACTTGTATGTAGAGTCTGGGATTATACAAACTAGCAGTTTTGAAGAATTTGCAGCTGTTAACGATCAACAAAGAAAAAAATTGTATGATCTAGGAAAGCAGAAGGGTTTGTTTCAGACTACAGATTATAATTCATTTAATAGTGTATTTAATGTAAAGGCTCCAGTTAAAAAAAAAAGTACTACGGTATCACCATCCGTACAAAAGAAAAAACCTACTTCTTCGGGTACTATGCCGAGTTGGATGCAAAGCTCTTTGGAGCAATCATCAAAAAAAGAACAAGCAGCTAAGAAGACTGTTGAACAGCAGAGACAAGGTGTATATGTAAGCAAAGAAGAAGCAAAGGGGCCAGAGATTAAAGGTACTGGAGGTCAATATGGTTTTACAGTTGCTCCTGTATCTAAAGAACAAAAAGCAATAAATGCGTCTGTTGGATCTAAGGTTTACTCTGGATTCCCAGGACAAGAAGAAAATAAATATAGAGTAAAGAACAATCGTTGGGAACGACTATACGGAAAGAACTGGGTTGAAGTTACTAACAACGGATCCGTAAATGCACTTAACAATTACTTCGAGAAAAACCTAAGCACACTCAAGGGAGAAATAAAGGAGGACAAGGAAGACTTAAAGAGAATGCGAAGTGTTCTTCGTGTAGAGGAAGAGATTGCTTCTGGTAAAGAATACAATGAAAAACAATTCGAAGAGAGAGTTCAATACTATAACACTATAGAAACCCAGAAGTACCTAAAATCTAAGGGATACGATATAGATGTAAACGGTATAAAAAATGATCCAAAGACTTTAAAAGCACTAGCTAGTTCAAAGGCTAAGAAAAAAATTGATCAAGATAGCGACTTTGAAATAGAGGACATGAGAGATGCCGTAGATGGTATCATAACAAATAAGTTCTTAATGAGAACAGAGGAGGATGCTATATCCGTCCTTAGAAAACAGTTTGGAAAATACGGATTTACATTTGAGGAGTCTGGTGTTGGTACAGACTATATAAAAGTAACAACTCCTGGTCAAGTAGTAAAAGAATTTGGATTTGATTATTCAAACCCAGAGATAGCCAGAGCTGAAGCACTTAATATGTCCAACTTCATCAAGAAGGGATATATGACTAAAAAGGAGAAAAAGCAATTTGAGGGTGAAGATGTAGATAGGGATGAATATTTCTTTGATCTTGTAAACCTAATGGGTAAGAATCCATACAAGTACAGCACAGATCTTTTTTCTTATGGAGAAATTAACAATGGTATCAGCAGAATATATTCAGATCTAAAGGCAGAATCTAAAAGCCTAGAATACGAATATGAGGACATTGAAAAAAGAATAAAGAAATTCAATGAAAACCCAGATGATGTAAATGAAAAAATAGCTATTGACAAAGATCTATATGCATTAAAGAAGAAGGGATTTGAAATAAAAGAGAAGTATGACAAATTAAGTGGTACTGAAAAAAACCTTCAAAAAATAACTGGACTGGAATATGCTAAAAAAGAGAAGCAAGGAAATTTTCTTGGTATAATTACTGGTCAATTTGCACAAGGATTTACAAACGTAGAAAAGGCTCTATTAAATCTTTCTGCCGATATACTTCCATATGCATTAGGTGAAGATGTGATTGATTCTCAAACAAGATTAAGATTAGAGAATGAAGGGTACACTGAATCACAGATGCGTGACTATGCTGCGAAGCAATTAAAAAGAACCGTAGTAAAAGACATTACCGAGGGTATAACTAGAGTAGCAACTGCTGGTTCGACTACCAAAGAATACATAAATTCAGAAGATAGAAATGATTTCGAAAAAACGGTGTCATTCTTATCTGAATCTATAGGTACTGCATTTTCATCTGGAGGAAATCCAGTTCTTCAAAAAGTAGCATTCTTTACTCAGTCCTACAATAACATGGAGGAGCAAATGAGTTCTCCAGAGTTTGACGGACTTACAGAGTGGGAGAAGAAGTTGATATCTGTACCATACGGTTTTGTTATTGGTGCCTTAGAGCGATATGGATTTGCAGCGTTGGGAGCTGGAAAGAACCCAATAGTTGATAAATTTGCTACAAGAGTTATAGGTTTGACTATGAAGTCGCTACCAAAGGACGCATCTATCAGTACAATCAAGAGAGAGATAAATAAGAATGTGTCTAGAATGATTGGTGATGGAACCCTTAGAGTTGTTGGTGGAGCTTTTGTAGAAGGAGCTACCGAGGGTACGCAGCAATTGGCAGAGATAGTAGAAAAGAACATAGTAAATGATATAACAAAAAAAGATTATTTCAAGGATGTTCCAGACCTATCTACAGCTAAAGGTATAGGTGAGGCATTAGACATAGCAAAGACAGATGCATATTATGGATTCCTTGGAGGTTTGTTGTATTCTACTGTATCTAATTCAGTAAGTGTAAGAAGAGAATATAAATTAGGTAAGAAAACAGACGAGGAATTTAAATTGTTTTACGATGCAATGACAGACACTAAGATAGTTCAGTCAAATAAATTGCAAGTAAAGATAGATCTAAAGGAGGGTAAGATTACGAAGGAAGAGGCTAAAGAAAGAATTGATTCTATCAATGACATGAATGCCAAGCTTAATTCCATAAACTCAAACCTATCATTGAGAGATAAAAAGGAGGCGTTCAATTTAATTCTTGAAAGAGAAAAATTAACTAAGGAGAAGGCACCATTGGATGAGGCACTACAAGCTCCATACAATGATAGAATAACAGAAATTAATAACGAACTTAAAGTAATATCAGAAAATGCCATTAAAGAAAGCACAGAACAGCAGCAAGAAGGCACAGCAGAAGGCGGTGGCGTTCAACGTGAGGGAGTTGTTGAAGGACAACCAGAAGTCGGGCAAGGAGAAGGGACAGTCGGGCAAGCCACGGAGCAAGGCACAGATATTGGCGATCGCACTGTCGAAGGCAGGAGTCAAGAAGAAATAGATACCAGAGTATCTGAACTTGAGGCAATGCTAGCTAATGATGCAGCTTCAGTTCAAGAGACAGGTATGGGTAGCTTATTGCCAGAGGCAAAGGCACAGATTCAGAGCGAGCTTGAGGCATTGAAAGCTGAGAAGCCTATAGAGATGGCGGCAGAGATGCCTACAGAGATGCCTGAGGCTAAGGGAGCTCCAAAGATAGCAGAGACCACAGATACCAAGGCTTACTCAGAAGCTCTTAGTGAGGCTAAAGCTGAACTAAAGGCAGAAGGTAACGGATTAGATCTACAGGTGTCTGACGTGTCTCAAGAGGAGGCTGACGCTATTGTAGCTGAGGGAGGAAAGATCTTCATGACTGAAGACGGGCTTGCTGGTGCATACGTCAAAAAGGACGGATACATGGGCGGTCTTTTCAAGAGTCCGAAGGCTACGTACAAGAAGGTTGCCAAGCTATTGCAGCAGGCACGTATTAAGGTAGGCGGTCGATTCATGGATGCTTATGCTACAGAACTTGAGAAGATATATATAGAGAACGGATTCCGTCCAGTTGCACGACTCAAGTTCAATGAGGAGTATGCACCAGAAGGATGGGATGCACCAGGATCAGCGTTGGCATCTAAGCCAGACGTTGTGTTCTTTGCGTATGATCCAGATGGAAAGTACAGCATAGGTGATGGTGAGTACGTGACTGATTATGACGCTGCATACGAGATGGCCAAGAACTTTGATTCTAAGGTCTCTAATGAAGCAGACAAGCTGGCAGAGTTGATGGAGGGATCTACAGTTGTTGAGGGGACTGAACAACAGGTTGATGCTCTAATAAAAGAGATAAGTAATTCTGAAGACGTTGTTGCCGAGTGGTATGTTCTTGAGGCGGTTAATAATGCTACAAAGGCATTGAGAGCTATACTTCCAAATGTGAAATTTGTACTTCACAGTACAGACGAGTCATTTAGAAAGGCTGTTGGTGAGACAAACGAGACAGACTCATCACGTGGAGCATACGATCCTGGAAAGAAGGTTATACATATAAACCTTACAAAGGCAAACAGAAGAACTGTGATGCATGAGGTATTCCATGCTATTATCGTGTCTAAGGTATCATCTGATGCTAAGCTTCAGAGCTTGACAAAGAACATGGTCAAATCTGTAATGAAGTCATTGAAGCAGTCTGGTGCAAATCAGAACGTAATTACTTATCTAGAGAAATTTTCAGCTGGATACGAGGCTGAGGAGCAAAATGAGGAGAAGTTGTCTGAACTTTTTGCATTGCTTGGAGAGACGTATAAAAGCCTACCTTATCCAACTCAGAACATTATCCAACGATTCTTAGATAGAGTCGCAAAGATGTTTGGTCTTAAGGAGATGACTGACCGTGAGGTTGTAGATTTCATGAACTCATTGTCTGGCAGAGTTGAGGCTGGTATAGAAATTAGTCCTAAGGAGTTTAAGGTAAGTAAAGCTACGATCAAGAGTGCAGTAAAAAAATTCCAAGCTAACTTTAAAGATGAGGTTTCTGGGCTTGAGTTTGTTTATGATGAAAACGGGGATAAATTTGCTGATCTAGAAAGAGATGGATTTATAACAAAAAATAAATCTATTGTAGACTTCAATGGTCAATATATGTTCTTTCATCAACCAGATGCAGCATTCTCTGGAATGATAGTTAAGCGTAATAAAAAAACTGGAGAGGTTGATCTTTTGATTCAAGGCAAGGGAGGAATGTATTACCCAATAAAATTCCATGAGAATGGATATTTCTGGGCAAGTACAAGTAAGGTAGCCGAAAAAATGGCTAATGACTTAAATGATGCTATGGAACAAAATGGAGGTAAATTATTGATGGCTTTAACATCAGCTCCATATGATAAACTATTGTCTAGTACTACAGCTGCAAATTCAGTTATGGAGTTAATTTCATCAAAAGCATTTGATAGAAATTTTTCTATAAGTCCAGCTCAATTAAAAAACATATTGATAAATGCAGCTGCTTTTACTAAAGAGCAAAAAACTATTATCAAAGACAAAAACAAAAAACCTATTCTAGATAAAAACGGAAATGTTCAGTATAGAATTAAAAATGTTGGTTTAGGAATTAAAATCAAGAAAGGTGATTCATTAGAAGATGTAAAGTCAAAAATAAAGGAATTATTAAATCCAGATGCTAAATCATTTGCCGATAGAAAAACTTTTGTTGAGGCAATGATAAAAGAATCTGTTGATATCATAAATTCAAATCCTAAAGCCATAAGTCAATTTGGAGAATTCTTCAGTGCTGGCATACAAAACAAATATTTCAAAGGAATAAAAAAGAAGGGATATAATATATCTGCTGCTAATATGAAGCAAGCTTTGTCAGAGATGCTGACAGAACCTATGCTTAAGGAAGGAGTTAATAGAGAAAAAGGTGGTCAGATATATGCAGTAATAGAATTAGATGGAAAAGTTAAGCCAGTTGATTCCGATTTGCATGAATCATACCCTAAAGCTATACAATCTGTTGATCCTAAAAACAAAAAGGTTAAGTTACATATATTAACAGATAGAGTTAAATGGAGTGATGTAGCTGAAGACTTTGATACTAACGATATTGTATCTTCTAGTGAAAGAGAATTAGAGATATTTCCTACTAGCGGTATATCTGTTAGGGCATTAAAAGTAAACACTAAGAATATAGTCACAGAAGAGAAAGCTGCTGAAGTTGAGGATAAATCAACCATCAAAAAGCAAAAACCACTACAGCCAGAGGTAGCTGAAAAGCTGACGGAAGACGGGAAGGGCAACTTTGTGTTCAATCACTACTCTGATAAAAAGAGAGAGGTGATCAAGCCTGGAACTGGACAGAACATTATTACCAGCCGAGAGGAAGGTAGTGCGTTAAGTGCTGTAGGTGGATTGGCTCAGTACTATACGATGGACATGCAGAAGGAGATGGGTACTGGTCCTAACCAACACACCATACTCATACCTATGGACCGTGTGTACTACTTCAACAAGGATCAAGATGGATTCTATGACGAAGCGAAGAGAAGATTTGAAGAGGTGCGTCCAGGTCAAGCATTCAGTCCGAACTACCAAGTGGCATTCATAACTCAAGTTGCGAATGATAACGGGTACGACATAGTTGTTGCTAACTGGAGAAACGGAGAGCTTCGTGCTCAGACTACTTTGGAGCTTACACCTTCAGACAAAATAATCAATTTCAAGCCATTGAAGGAGGTTACATATGAGGTGGGAGATACTATTGAAGTTTACGGTGGAAAGGCAAAGATCACTGCTATTGATGGCGATATAATAACATTCAAGGGTGAAACCACTGGAGGTACCATAAACTTCAAGAGAAGTCCAAAGAGCATCCAGAAGGTAGCTACTCCAAAAGCACAAGTTGAGGAAGAGGTGAAGTCTCTAGAGGAAGAGATGAAGCCTAATACAGATAAAACAAAATCTGAAATATATAAAGAATTATTAGATGATGTAGACATAAACTCATTAAGAAGGTCATTAAGAATGAAAGATCCTAATGGTTTTACAATTGAGTTACTTGATGAACTACAAAAAGCTAAAAAAGATGAGTCTTTGTCTGTGAGCGATGAAGTTAATGATATGCTTGAAAATGGAATAACATTATCTACTATAAAAGGAATGTTAATAGATGAGGAAGTATTTTTAAGCGGAAAAGAAGTAGATAATTATTTTATACAGATAGGTGGAGATAAAACAAAAGGAATATTTAATAGATTAGCTGGATTAAAATCTGAATCTGATACAGACAAATCAAACTTCAAAAAACAAAAGCCAAGCAAACAAAAAGCCAAAAAGCAAGCAGATGTGATTGTGAAGACTGGCAAGAAGGCAGGTCTGTCGGACGCTGGTATCCGTGAGTACATGAAGCGTAACGGATATACTGACCGTCAAGCTATTGATGCTATTCAAGCGTATAACGACAAGCAAGAAGGTATATTTATTGATCCAGATTGGTCGAGCTTGAGAAAGGCTGCGGTATTGTTTAAGCGTAAATATTTTGTTAGTCGTGGATTATTGGCTAAAACTGTATTTTCTGAAAACGAATCTAGACTAGCTACAATTGCTAAACAGCTTAATATAGCACAAAAACTTATAGTTGATTTTGATAGAGAACTAGAAGTTATACGTAAGAATTCTGTAGCTCAGTACGAAAAAGATGTTAGAGCATACATAAAGGGAGATAAGACTGTTAATCTTCCTGCTGAAATTAAAGCACTTATAGATAGTAAGACTGGAATCAAGGATCGAATTAAGTTGACATTTGCGATCAAAAAGTTGGCAAAGGAAAATGTAGAGAAACACAGAGCAGACTTTGATGCATACATACGTGACAAGGCTGCTGTTCTTCCTCTTGAGTTAAAGAAAATAGCTGACAGCATGCGTGCTCACATCGACTCAATATCTAGAGAGCTTATATCTAATGGTCTTATTGACGAGCATCTAGCTGAACGTGTGATTGATAACTTGGGATCATACTTAAATAGATCGTACAAGATTTATGACCGTAAGAACTGGAAGAAGGAGGTACAAAAAGAAGTGAAGCAGAAAGCTATAAACTTCTTGAAGATACAGTTGAGACCTATAGCTGAGGAGCAGGCAAAGAAAGACAACAGAGATGTTGATGAGACACTAGATGACTTGGTTAAATCTAAAATAGCAATTTATCTTTCTCAGCAAGAAGAGGATATGAAGTTGTTTTCTTCTGGAGGAAAATTGGGTAGCAAGAACCTATCTACATTAAAGGCTAAAGAAGATATTCCAGTAGAGATACGAATGCTTATGGGTGAGTATACTGACCCAGGGCAGAACTATGCTAGAACAATTCTAAAGATGTCAGCACTAGCTGCCAATCATCAGTTTTTAAATGAAGTAAAGAAGGCTGGTACTGGAGTATTTTTATTTGAGGAGAATGATTCTAAGAAACCAGAAAGTTATACCTATCAGATAGCTTCTGAAGGTAGTGAGACGATGAATCCTCTAAACGGTATGTACACATCTGAGGAGATTGGGAAGGCATTTGAGAAGGAAGTATCACAACTAAATAAATTCTGGAGCTTCTACATGAGCATACTATCTCGTGTTAAGTGGGGTAAAACGATCTTGTCTCCAATGACGCATGCTAAAAACTTGATTGGTAATATTGGATTTGTACTTGTCAATGGTCACTGGAGAATCAACGAGATGGCCACTGCATACAAGGCGGTTAGAGATGATATACGTTCTTTAGATAAAAAAGAATCTAGAGAATATGTAAATAAACTCATAGAGCTTGGTATCATAAAGCAGTCTGCTGGTGTGGGCGAACTACGTGCCATGTTTGCAGATGCAAGCTGGGAGGAGACAATGATTAATAATATTAATAAGAACACTGGGTCTGGATGGGGCAAGATTAAGTCTGGTTGGAATAGATTTACAAGGGGATCAGAGAATGTATACCAAGCTGAAGATGACTTCTACAAGGTATTTGCTTATGAGAACGAGCTATCTAGATACTCTAAGGCTATGTTTGGTAAATCTAAGAAAGAACTTACACCAGATGAGAGAGCTGAGGTTGACAAGGTTGTTGCTGAAATAGTTAAGAATACGTATCCTACGTACAGTAGAATCCCAGAAGCTGTGAACATGATTAGAAGAGCACCACTTATAGGTAACTTCGTATCGTTTCAAGCTGAATCCTACAGAACAGCATACATGACAGCACAACTAGCTATACAAGAAATAAAATCTGACAATCCAAAGATTAGACTGATCGGTGCTCAAAGGATGACTGGTGCATTGTTGTATAAGAGCATTAAGCTAGGTATACTTTCGTACTACTCTTCTGCGGCTGGAATGGGTGCAGTTGGAATACTTGGGTACTTTTTTGATGATGATGAAGAAAAACAAAAGGAGGATGACGTTAGAAAATTCTTGCCAGAATGGTCTAAAAACTCTGACATCGTAGTTAAACAAGCAAGTAACGGTAAGATAAAATATATAGACATGAGTGCCTCTGATCCACATGGTGGAATGAATAAGGCCATAAACTCTTTATTGCTTGGAGAAACTACTCTGAATGCTCTTATAAACGGTTTTGGATCTGTAATTGAACCTTTCGTTGGTGAAGAGATGACAACAGCTGCAATTCTTTCCCTAAAGAATAATCTGGACGCATACGGTCAGCCCATATATAATCCAGAGGATACGTTATATGAGAAGTCCAAGGATATAACAGGATTCATATTCAATACTGTACAGCCTGGTATAGTAAGTAGTGGTAGACGTATAGCTAAAGCTGACAATGTTCTTGAAGAAGTTACTGGTGCAGTTACTGGTGCAAGAACATACGAGATAGATGTAGCTGAGAATTTTGGATATTCTATGATTAATTATAGAGATAGACTTGAAAACGCAAAGAGAATATACAACTCTGAGGTATACGCAAAGGATGCGACAGATAAGTCTATTGCTGATGCAAAGAAGAGAGCTGAGAATGCAGTAACAAAGATACACAAGGAGATATACGAAAGGTATTACTCGGCTGTTAGATTGGGTGCAAATGAGGATGTATTGTTTGACAATATAAAAAGATTTGCAAGAATGTCAGATATAGATATGAGGTTTATGTTTGCAAATATCCCATATCTTTTAGAAGAAAAATACGCAGAATAAAAATAAAGCCCAGTAATTAGCTGGGCTTTTTTATTAGAACAAGTGCGTTAGGCGTGCAACCTGTCCGTGGTAGTAGTGGTGAATGAATGCCTCTACGGCCTTTGGTGAATGCTGATAGCCATTTCTATGGTGCCAGCTGTCTGTACCAGATGGTGATCGAAGTGTCTCAACGCAGACAGACATGATGTCCTTTGCCGTCTTATGGTGTACGTGGTGACCATATATGTACTTATGCTTACACTCGTGCCACCATGCACCAGACTCGTGAGCCATCAACAATGGTAGGTCGTCTCTCTTTGCTCCATCCATGTGTGTCATACCTATTAGGTTTTCACCATACACGGAGTACTTTCGGTGAGACATGTCGTTCTTGAACGTTATGTTTCTGTGGTTTCTGAACCAAGACTGTACCGAGTCAAGCAGCATGAATCCAGACATGTAGTCGTGATTGGACGGATTGTACACCACCTCAACGTCAGCTATTTGTACCAGAGTCTCGATGATGTTAACGAGCAGTCTTTTAGCGATGATGAAGTTTTCATACCACATACCGTCAGTGTCTTGAGGTGTACCGCTTGTCGTGGTACGCTTCGGGTTGTCGATGTGTAGGATGTCGTTACCAGCGATAAAGATAATCTTATCGATGTTGAATCCGTGGGCCTTTCTTATAATCCCATCTAGCCCCTCCTTAACACGTTTTACAGCGATCTGTTGGTTGTACTCCTCACCAGTCTCGAACGAGCTGCACAGCTTACCTATGTGAATATCAGCTGGGCTGAACACTAGGCAGTGTGGGTCGCTTACTGGGGTGCGTCTAATCTCTGGGTAGTTGGGTGACCACTTTGAAATCTCAGCGATGAGGTCCTCCTTGAAGTCCTCATAGTTGAACTCGTTGTTCTCTCCCTTCACGTTGATCGAGTAGTTCTTCCCCTTGTACCAGTAGTGCTTGACCTTTGAGGGATCAATTCCTACTTGTTCGCACTCGGTGAATACACCCATGTTCTTTGCTTTGTTAATAGCTACAGAAACATACTTGCGTAGATTCTCGCTCATTGGCATGTCAAACTCTTGCGAGATTTGCTTAGCAATTTCCGTCTTACTCAACAATCCATTGTTGAATAGCTCGACAGCTCTTTCTTTATAATTCATCTTGATTTATGGATTTTTTTACGTCACGTAGAGTTTTTATGAGGTCATTGATTTTTTTGTTCGATTCCTCGAACTCTTTATCCATCAACGCCTCATAAAGCTCTGTAGTTAGAGTATTTATTTCATCCATTGTTGAGATGATATATTGCACATTAGATATCATGCCAACAAATGTATGAACTTAATTTAATATAACCAAAAAAGTTATAGACCTAATTGGTCCAGTAGCTTATCGAACTCGATATTCTTTCTATATATCGGCTTTTTCTCTATTACTGGCTTCTGTTTTGGGTTGTCTCCCAATATATAACCAACTAGTTTTTTACCAGGAGATTTGTAGTGGCTAAATGGATATAAACCTTCTTCCATCCACTTAAACATGTTTGATTTAATGTCCTCACTGCATGTTGTATCAGAGCAGTATGTTGTTCTGTAGTAATACTGCTTGTCGTGACCAATCTTTGTTATCCTGTTAATTTGATAAGGTGTTAATCCAAAATCATTTAGTCTAATAATGTACTGGTACTTTAGTTCTGACATGAACTTACCAATTCTTAATCCTTCAATTTTTGAGAAGTACTTGCTAGCAATCTCAATCTCTTCCTTTGTCACCATAATGTTTAGTTGAAAATTTAACGTTTGATATTTCTATTTTAACCGTGTACCTTGAGAAGTTTTCCATGTTGATTCTGTCCTTTACTATCATGCGAATCATCTGCATGTACTTGTCCTCTGGTATCCTGTGGTCATGCTTGTTTAGTATCATAGGCTGACCAGTCACCTTTACGATGACTGGCGATAACCTACTCTTCTTTCCGATGGGAGTCATCCTCACCACCGTGTCTGTTATGTAGACTGCCGTCGTATATTCTTGCTGTTCCGAATCCATTGTCGTTTATTTCTTTAATCCTATATTCTTGCAGTGGTCGTGGTTTCTTTCCAGGCTGCTTTACCTCGTAGAACTCCACGTTGCTTCCTGGAGGTATTGCCAGTATGTCTGGTATCCCAGGCTTGTTCGTTACCGATAACTTTATTACGTAGTATCCTTGAGCCTCAAGACTCTTGATCAGCTTCGTCTGGATCTTGCTTTCTAACATCTTTAAATTTACATGGGAACTTATGCAAGTATGGAGTCACCTGCTCAAGCTTGGCAAACTTAATATATTTTCCGTTCTTATCCAAAACTTTTATCTGATTTATTACGATACCTACGCCATCTACATATTCATAGCGTGTTATCTCAAACGATGCTGGCTGTGGAACCTCTAGGTCCATATGCTTAATCAGCTCTTTTACCATTGGATTTTCTAACATGATATTCTTTTTTAAGTATTTCTTTTTCTTCTGCCAGTCTTTCAATGAACGACTCGTCACCGTCATCACCAGACAACAGCCAGTCAATCCGCTGGGCATATATCTCGGCAAGCCTTAATATGTAGTATCCCTTCTCGAACTCCTTGATGACTTCGTCTGGATATTTATAGTGAAACTTGTCTTCTGGGTACTTTTTATAAAAGTCTGAACAAATCCAGCTCTCCGCTTTAAGTTCTTCATCCGTCTTCTTTCGACCACTCCTTCTTATTTCTTGATCGATATCTTCTGCGATCTCTCTAATCTTATACTGATTATATTCAAATCTACCTCCACTCATAAATCTTCTGTTTCGTTGTTATACTCTTCTGATTTAAGTAACCACTGTCTGAACGCTCTCTGAACGTCGATCTGTTGCTCGACCACATCAACGTCTGCCCCAGTCATTATCTTGGTGTCCAGTCGCCTAATATGAGCAATCAGATTGCCTACATGCACCTTGGCATCTCTCTTCAATCGACCTGTCTCTACTAAATCTTCGAGGAAGTCAGCTATCACTGGCAACACGCCAACGACCGCTAGTAACTTTGTTTCTTCTTTCATAGTTTTTCAATTTGAGTTTTTACTTCTATCCAATAAGTTGATGCAGGTATCCAAGTAGAATAAATTTTATACACTTCATTTGGCTTACTTGCAAGTATTTCATCGACTGCAATTAAAGCACATTTAATAGCGTGAGGATAACGCATTGCTATTTCTCTTGCGTCATCATTAAAATCAATATTATACATTTTATCCACTAATTCTTCTGCTTTTTCTTTTGGTGTCATAACTTATAGTCTTTTTTAAATACGTTTGTTGTATACTTCTTCTTACTCTTTACGACCTTGTATATCTTGTCCTCTATGCCGTCGTCAGCGAACACCCAGAACACCTCGTTGTTGGGTCTGTCTATGGTTGTCATCCTGTCTATCGCCTGTAGGTAAGACACGGCCGAGTGCTGTATGTTGAAGAAGACCAGGTAATCGGCCAGCCTCAACGTGATGCCCTCTCGTCCAGATACGACTTGTAGTGCTATAGACTTGTCGGTAGAGTTGAACTCATCAAGGTCTGTAGTCAGATCGTCACCGAAGACTTGCTTCAATAGTGACAGCTCCTCCTTGAATACGTAGAAGATACCGATCTTCTTACCAGCAAATTGGGATTTGATGAAGTCAGCCTTGGTCGTATCAAGGACCATCGAGTTACCAGATTCGAACTTGATGGTCCCAGAATACAACTGCATCATCTTCTGAAGCAACTTGGCAGGTGTATCACCAAGTATGACCTCATCCCTCCCCTCAACAACTAAATCCTTCAACAACTTGTCAGCTATAGCATAGGTCTGGTTCGACATTCTAACATGTAGGATTGTTTCCTTTATGATGGAAGCGAAGCCAGACTCCTGCTGAGTACGTCTCAAGACCAGATGACTGATGCCACCCATAATCTTGTCCTCGATACCCTTGCTGTAGTCGTTGATTACGAACGAGTTAATCTTCTTTTGAGTAACATTAGCATAGTCGCCAGCCCACTTGTAGAAGTTTTTATAGCCAGCCCACGGGCTTCTGTTACTTATCCAGAACTGATGAAACACTTGGCAGAAGCTTTCTGGACACATTGTACCACTCAAGAAGATGATGGGCTTGTTGCCGTACTTTTCTTTCATGGTGCGTGCCAGAATCCCAGGCTTTGGGAATGCTGCTGCCTTGTGTGCCTCATCAAGTACTACAAGGTCGTAGTCGTTGTCCATCTTGTGTGCCTGCTCATGATTCTCGATGGTGATGTTAAAACCAAAACCAAAATCATCATAGTCGGATCGTATGCTAGATAGTGCCCTCTTCTTCGTTAAGAACAGAACCCTCTTCGCATCAAACAGTCTACATATCTCCAACGCTGTAGCTGTCTTACCGCACCGAACCTCATAAGCTAGGTACACCAAGCCGAACTTACGGAGTATCTCTACTCCTTCGACTGCTCCTTGTCTCTGGTATTCTCTAAGAATCTTTTTTTCTCCCATTCGTTAGGATTTACTTTTTTACATATAAGGATCATGTCCACCCAGTTATTCATCCACGCCTTGAACTTGTCATCCTCATCCCTATCTAGGTATGTGAAGGCTAGGTTCTTGAAGTGCTTCCTCGTCCGTATCAATGAACTTATCGATAGGTCATCGTGGTTGTGGTACTTCATTATCGTGGATACAAAACCTACAAGAGCTATCCCGTCTGTATTTGATACTTGCTTACATGAGTGAACAAACTTCTCGCATCCTTCAAGATTGGACAGCTCGCTCACTATGTATTCTTCTGCCTGCTCTGGCTCTAGACCAGAATTTAAAAACTTA
>Ga0315903_10001430_pt1 | contig 36252 bp, 50 predicted proteins | sample LakEriMetagenome_7_FD_203524 | JGI IMG/M metagenome (GOLD analysis project Ga0315903, IMG submission 203524) | Freshwater fungal communities from buoy surface, Lake Erie, Ohio, United States - Buoy 2 MA119 | ecosystem: Environmental > Aquatic > Freshwater > Lake | place: USA: Lake Erie, Ohio...
AGCCTCATCGCATCAGCCACAATGCTAAGCATCGAGTTGATGGGTTCAAAAGAGGCATAGGAAACCCACTTATCTCCAACCTTAATGGACATAGGAGGACGACCTTCTGCCCGCCAAGCTTGACGTTCGTTTGGATCGTGTGGCAGGTTACCAGTCACGTCCGTGCTAAGACCAAGCATCAACATGGTACCGACAAGCAACGAACCGGTAGCTTCACGGCCTTCCATCTCCGCAACAAGCAGAGCATCTCCACTCTTAAGGGCAGATTGGTAGGTTTCGTTAAAGCTACGCATGGCGCGGCTGATCACGGGCATGTGCTCAAGGCCATAACCAAGCAGGTTAGCGGGGGTACGCACAAAGGGAATGAACAAACGTCCAAGACCCATAGGCATTTGATCCACTGCATTGGCAATGGTATTCATGAAGGAACCTGGATCATTCTGGAAGGTAATCCGTTCCGCATAATCAAGCAGATCCTTATCAAGGATACGACCAGTCTGAGGGTCAATACCCTTAGAAAACCCTTCGATGTACTTATTAAAGAGTGTTTCTACATCAGCCTCATCAGCCGAGTGGGCCATGGCTTCATACATCGCCTTGCTGTGCATCCGATAGCGAGCAGACATTCCCTTAAAGAAGTCATCGCTTGCCATCAACGCACGGCTTGGCCAGGACAGCCAAGGATTGTTCAGGGCCTTGTAGGTGTTATAAAGGAATCCAGCAGCAACCTTTTCACCATCGGTACGAGCAGCAAGATTCATCTGCTCAAGGATGGCTCTGGTTTCAAAGTCTTCAACAACAAACTTCTGTGAGAAGTTCACCGAGTCACCGGTCTTAAGCGTTGTCATGGCGGTTTGCCACGCATCACCGATACCGTTAAACATACCATGAAGACCAGCCACCGACGAATCACGCAGGGCTTTATCGCCTTTTATGGAGCCACGGAGGTAGGTTGAGAAGGGACGTTCAACAAGTGAATAGGTGTTACCAAAGACGTTACGCAGGTGAGTAATAGGACCAGACAGCATGGACTGGTACATACTCGTTGTTAGAGCCTTGACGCCCTGCCTCACGGCAACAGCACCAAAGCGTACGGTTTTGGATGGATCACCACCAGCAAGCACCATAGCTCGAACCAGCTTATCTAGTTCATCCTGTGCGGATGGATCATTGCTACGCTGGAGCTGCTTAACACGAAGAGCCCATTCCCGAATCTGTCCACGAGTCAGTTCACCATCAGCAGCGTCTGCCGCATCATCATAAACTTCGGCGTTGAACTTAAAGATGTTAAGGGTCGAACCAGTCTTCTGTGCGGTGTACTTATGCAGATCTAACAATGTGACCAGACGATCAACCACCCGATCAAACATATTACCATCGAACTCTCCTGCCTCACGAAGGGCGGCAGCATTGGTGGCAATCTCGTTGATTTCAAGGGCAGTATCACGCACAAGAGCCTTGGTAACAAGGATACCCTTCTTGGACAGAACCTTACCAGTTGTGTTTTCTGGATCAATCAGCTCTGCCTGCTTCATCATATCAATCAGCTTTTCGTTGGTGGTTTCACCGTCGATAGCTGCCCTGAAGTTTTGAAGCTCTTCTGCTGCGGACTTAACAACAGCATTGATGGAGGTACGAGCTGCGGCGGCTGCCTGTTGAAGATCAGCACGCTTTGAGATGTTACGAATCAGTTCTTCTGCATCGCCCTTAATGGAAGAGATGCGGAACTGAGCGTCCGTAAGCATGTGGGTAGAACCACGAACCGTACCAAGAGGCAGGTCATAGCCTACGGCCTTAGCACCATCCTTAGCATAGGCAATGTGTTGCTGGGCAATAGCCTTTGTTGGGTTACCTTCTGTGACCCGTGCGGCTGCTTCTTGAGCAACATTGTCACGAGCATCGTCTGGATAATATCCACGGCTAATGGATTCATCAAGTTCCTCGATATTGCGGGTAACAATATCTTTGGTTTGACTAAGAGCAACAAACTTAGGGTCGGTTTCAGACACACCCGCAGCACGCATGGCATCGAGTTGCTGTCCGTATTGAATTTCAAGATCAGTCAGTTCTTCCAGTTCTGTTTGATGGGCCTCACCCCACCGCTCAGTTTCCTTTTCAACTGCTTTCCTGTGTTCGGTTTCAACTTCCTTAGCTTTTGCTTCGGTTGCCTTCAGGCCTTGCTCAACAGCTTGCTCGGGCGTAGCACCTTCTTTAAGGGCCTTCTGAGCGGCTCTACGGCCAAAGGCCATGAATACCAGGCCATCAGCCACAGCACTGAATACAGAGCCTTCTAGGGTGCCCTTAAGCTTAGCTTCGAAGATGTTATCATCCTCATCAGAAGCCAATGCCAGAAGGAAACTATCCTTAAACGAGCTGTCCTCAGGAATCATGTCCTTAACCATCTTGGAGAAGTTTCCATCCTCCCTGGTGGTAAGCATGAAATCAGCCACAGCTCCAGGAACAATGCCAGAAGCAATAGCACCACGCAGACCCTTACCTTTGGTACCAAGATTAACAAGGCCCTTAGGCAGGTACTTAGCAGCCTGACGAGTAATAACAATCAGGTTAGCCAACTTAGCAGCCGTTTGACCGACTTGTGTTTTTGGCTTTTGAAGGCCAAACGAATAGGCAGCAGCCGTATACCGATCACTGAATGGATCTTCAGTGGGCTTGACTTTACCACCCGTAAGGTTAATAGCCCCAGCCTTTAAAATGTCACCAGTAACATCAAGGGTATTAAGGGTACCCTCAACAGCGCCGACACCTACATCAGCAGCAACTCGGATAGCTTCTGCACCAAATCCAGTATCTTGTTGAATTTTAGTGTCAACACGTTGAAAGAGTGCCTGATCTTGTTGCTTCTTTTGACGATACCGTTCTTGAGTTTGAGTACCAAAGACAGCATCTACTGTACCAGTAATGGCATCGTTGGCATCAAAGCCGCCGATGGCCTGTTGAATACCAGCAAGAGGATTAACAGTAGCGGGGCCAACTTGACCTTCTCGCTTTTTTTGCTGTTGTTCCTCTGCTTCTTGAGCAGCTTGAAACTTTTGTTGTTCTTGATCGTACTGATCACTCGTGTAATAAGGATCAGTAGGACCAGCACCAACTGGACCAAGTAGTTGAGACATAAAGTGTTTCCCCGCAGGGACAAGGGTTTACCAACGGGAAACGGGGGTAAGCGCACCTACCCCTGTCTATCTACTTAAAGACCACCCGCTCGCTTCAGCTGAGCATACGCCCGCCGAGCTTCATTCATGTACTGAAGATAACGCCTATCAGTATAGGCACCCCAGGCAGATAGACCGCTTCCCTTAAGGATGTCAGCCATCACCCGAGCGTTGGTTTCTGGATCTTTTAGATCGTTATCAGAACGAAGACCATACTTAGCCCTACGAGCAGGACCAAGATCATCAATCATGTTGATTTGCCACAACCCATAGGAGTTATCACCTGTGGATCGGTTTGGATTATGAGCACCAGCATTGCCAGAAGACTCAGCCATTCCAATAGCAGTCATCAGGATTGCACGTTCTGGACTGAGGCCCTGTTGGAGACCAAGACGCAGGTAATCAGTAGCGGTTACCTGAGCACTTGGCTTAAGGCCCTCACCACTGGTACCTGGAATCTGTTGCATCCGTTGGGCACGCTGTTCAGCCTGAGCAATACGCTGGAGCTGGAGCATCTGACTCATGTAATCAGGAGCCGTAGCCAACCGTTGGACAGCACGAGGAGCCAATCGTTGCATCTGAGCAAGCTGTTGACCCTGTGGGCTGTTTTGAATAGCAGCCGAATCCAGATCGTAGTGCTGAGCTTGGTGGGTAAGAGCACCAACAATACCAAGAGGATTGGTAGCAGCCAACGCCTGCATACGTTGCGTAGGAGGCTGACCGCTCTGGAATCGTTGGATGTTGTCCTCTACCTCAGACTTAGGAAGGGCAGAGTTACCAGAGTTAAGGTTACGAAGCTGAATGGTTCGTGGATTGAAACCACCAACATCAGGCACATAACCACGAAGAGTACTCTTTACCTTATCAGGACTGACGGCAGGATTCTTACTCAGCGGGCGGGTTTTCCAGGACTTGCTATCCTTGTTGTATTGGAAGTAACGGCCAACAACACGAGGTAGTTGGTTTTCAATGAGTTGGTTGATTGCATTGTCATCCAAAGTATTACCTTTGCGACGCTCTGCATCATAGACCTTGTAAACAATGTCCGCCAAATCATTGATGCTTTGATTGACGTGCTGCGTATGCTGAAGAGGCTGACCAAACGGATTAAGACTGATGGCACCTTCTGCTTTGAGCTTAGAGGTAACAGCTTCCTTAAACGAAGAGTCGAACTGCTTCATAAACGCACCACGATCAGAAGAGGTGGAGAATTGCTTCAACTCCTCTGCCATGTTTGCCGTCAACCGACCAGCCAAACGATCACGTTCGATCTGATCTTCTGATGGCCGCTTACCCTGATCAATACCAGCACGGTACTGACGATAGAGGGTATAGTCTACGTTGGCAGGTTCTGCAAGCAGATTAGCCCTGGCCTCAAGCGCAGACACGCTTCCCTTATCAGCAAGAATACCAAGAGTTTGAATGGTTTGCTGACGAAGAGCCTTGAGTTGCGGGGCAGGCATATTTGCATCCTGACGCGCCTTTTCAAGAATAGAAACAGCTTCCTGTGCCTGTCGATTCAGGCGAGCTTCTGTCTTCTGTTGTTGTGCAACAGCCCGATCTTCAATTGCATCAGAGGTTTCATTGAACTCTTTTGCATAGGCAAGACCCAGCTTAATGCTTTGTGGCTCGCCTTGAATCTTAGGAACATTGGACAGCTCAAGAAGAAGCTGATTGGCCATGTCCTTTGGAAGGCTTTTGATTGTTTCAAGAGCCCGGTTCATTGCCCGATCAGACGCTGCCCCCTTGCTAAGACCACCATCAATTTCATACCGCTGCACCAACAACTGGAAGTCGTTAGACATCGAGGTGGTAGTTGCCTGAGGGTTGCTGAACGTAGAGTTGACTTGAGCATCAAGATCAGAGACAGCCGTTTCCCTACGCTTCCTGGTTTGTTCAGAAAGGTGATTCGCAGACACCTGACCTTTAACAGCTTGAAGGGTAGGCGCAAGGTGTTCAACCAAAACCAGTGGGTTGATAGCTGCCAGCTTGTTGTTCTTTACAAACTCTTGCTGAGCCACGTTCATCACAGCGGCCAACTCAGTAGGGCTGGCTGCTTGTCCTGGAGCAATTACCCGTCCATCAGGAAGAGGAATGATCGGATCAGTGCGATCCATGAACTCCAAGAAGAAACCCTGTGCATTACTAGCAGCTTGTTTAGCAGTACCTACCGCTTGACCATAGGCACGCCATCCACTGATAGCACCGCTGCGGCTACGAAGTTCGGTAGCAACACCAAGCTGTCCATCCTGCTCAAGGAAGTTAGCCGTTTGGGTATCAGCATCAGCAGCTCTACGAAGGATGTCTGTTTCCTTTTGATAGGCATCAAACATCTGGCCTGGCAGTTCAGCGGTTCCGTTAAGAACCTCAGCCAAACCAAGGTTGTATTCCTGTTCGTTTTTCTTTTGTTGGGTATCCTGAAGGAACTTACCAAGCGTTGAGCTAAACCCAGCAAGTGTTTCAAGATCAGACGTTTGTTGGCGGGCAAGCTGTTGCCCAATCCGTTCCATCTGATTGGTTACCTGTTCCCCTTGGTTAAGAACTTGCCGAGACGCATCATAGACTTGCTCAGCTTTAAAACCTCGTGGTCCCTGGTAACCAGTAAGTTGTACTCGTTGTGCCATTGTTTAACCAGCCAGTTGAGGGATTCTAAAAGCAGTTCTAGTATCAACGTTCGTTGAAGAAGGCATTCTTACTTGAGAACCGCTTCCAGGAGAATTAAAGCCTGAAGGAGCCTTAAGGCCCTGATACATGCTGAAACCACCAAGAGCAGCCTGTCCAATACCAAGCACCATTCCAGCAGCACTAGGCGCAGGGCCAGCCATAGGAGCAAGAGGTTGGATCATTCGGTTAGAGGCAGCCTGAGCATTGGCAGAACGAGCATCTGCTTCGATGTCAAGACCAGCCAAGGTATACGCCTCACGAGCATAACCAAGGTTGGTACCAAGGTTAGCAAGGTCTTTGCCGTATTCACGCTCTGCATCGCTGGCAAGAAGGGCAATCGACTTACCAGTACGACCAGAAGAAAGGATTTGACCCTGTGCCTTGAGCTTATCAATCATAAGCTGTTGGGCATCTTGAGCAGCCTTGTCGTAATCTGTTTGAAGCTTACGTTGTTCGGCAATATACGCACGATTAGCAGCAGCTTCATTTGCCTTGAGTTGTGCTTGATACGCCCGTTGGGATTCCTCATACGCCTGCATCTGGTATTGATACTGGGTTTGAGCAACCTGCTGTTCGTATTGATACTGTGCTTGTTCTTGTTGATAGCCTGCAATACTTTGCAAGCCACCCATGACAGCTGTTGCTGCCCCGACAATAATCGCTGGATTACACATGATTTGTTAATTTAGCAAATTCAACATAAGTTAGTTTCTGTGGTCCGACAGTCACATAACCAAGCTTTTTAAACCCAAGAAGGCGAAGAAGCTTCATGTGCATTCGGTTACGCGGATCAGCTATGTTATGAAGCACAGCATAGGAGGTTTGTTGATCGACCCATTTTTTAGCCTCCTTAAAAAAAAGTTTTGGATAGGGGCGGACATGATCTGTTGTTAACATCCAAATCGCTCCGCAGTGGGCATCGGTTCTGGATACCCCCGCCATCCCACACAGCTTACCCCGTATGAAAAAACTTATGGGGTTTTCAAGCTGAGAAAAGGACTCGGGTAGAACCTTGTGTGGATTGTGGCCCCACCCGAGAATTTCGTTAAGATCATCCGCCTGAAGGTGCTCAGCCAAATAAATAGAATCTTCAATTGTGGCTGGACGGATTTCGTGGATCATACGGCTTTAATGCCTTTGTTGTTGTAGGTGCCTTCCCACGTCATAGTAACCAAAGCCAGGGGAAATGGAGCACTGCAGATAATACTAAGGTCTACATCCTTACCCTTCGCCATAATGGGAACGATGTTCTCAGCAGTCCTTAGCATAGGTGCTTCGTTAAATTGGTTTTGGTTAGCGGTAATCTGTGGTAAGGTAATGTTAAAAGTAGCCCGACCAGGAACATCCAAAGAAGCTTCAAATGGGCCTGACTCATGGCTATAAAAACGAACACGGTGAACAATAGGAATGTTCATCTCATCAGCCACCTTGTCCCTCTTGACATAGAATCCAGGGAACCGTGCTGTTGAAGTGATCTGGTATCCAAGTGCAAACTGTTCCGTTGTTTGATTACCGTCTACGGTCACATAATACTTCTGTCCAGCAGGAGCTGCAGCATTGTATTGAAGGGTAGGGTATTCAACGTAGGAGTTATCGTTGGGACTGATCTTAACAACACACGGCTGTGCTGAGGCTATGTTTGCCCCTTCATCAAAGAAGATTTTGGTTTCATCGTTGACAGAATCATAGGCCTTTGCTGGGTTGTAATCAAACAAGTCCATACGAAGGTCAACGTACTTATCCTCAAAGAAGATAGCACCACCTGGGGTTTCTGTCAACAGCTCCATCCGACAAAGCACCGGCTGGGTGTCGCCTTGAAGAACAATGAAGACCTCATCCTCATGGAACTCAGCAAGCAACACCGGTGCAGGAAATGTCCACTTGAACCAAGAAGCAATGAGGCGTTCCTGGTCTTGGGTGTAATACCTAAACAAGTAAATGCTTTCTGGGTCTTGAACAGACGTGAAACCAAACAGCGAAGCACTCAGCGTATTGGTAACAAGGTTGATTCCATTTGGAATGTAAGCAGGAATTAGTTTGCTTAGTTCCTTCTTAAGGGGGTTGGAATCAATGTTAATGGTAAGTTCATTAACCGATACTGACGTTTCGTTCTCCTCAACCACCACCACCGTACTACCAAGATCCAACGGTTTAACCTCAGTAGTGTGGCTGAAGCTAGAGATCAGGTTAAGTTCTGCGGTTGCTGGAGAGAAAGCTTCTGAGCGCGTCTGAAGGATATACTGAGCATTGTCTGCAAAGACCAGCAAACCATTAGACTGTTGAAGTGCATACCTAAATTCAACCCTGGTGGTAGAACCAGCAGAGATGTCAATAGGATCACTATCAACAACAGTAACAACCGTTGAAGGATAGAAAGCTAGGAAGGTACCGGCTTGTGAACAGACGATGTTTTCTTCGCTCATCAAAACCAAACGGTTCTTAAAGAAGGAAATACCAGAAATGGTACTACCCACAAACGAAGGGCTTGGGGAAGAATCTATGTCACCAACTGTTCTCTGTGACCAGTATTGCGTAGCCCAGGTGCTGCCAGAGATCGTAGCAGATCCAACAGAAGTAATCGTAAAGGTGTCGCCTTGATTGTTGGACACAACGTTTGTGGCTGTGTATCCTTGACCAGCTCGAATAATTCGAATGCCAGTAATCTGCCTTTGAGCATTGACGCTGGTTACCTGAAGCCGAAGGTTGATGCCACTGCCACCATAAACAGGGAATGATTGTCCAATGTTCCACCGAGCCGTACCAACAGACGTGACACTGACTGCGGTTGGAATACCAGTTACGGTTGTAGAAAGCACATAAGAAGCTGCAGCTGCTGCGCTCAGTTCACGGAAGGTATACGTTCCGTTTGCTTCACGAATCAACGCATGAGGCATCGTGGTTGGATTAAGACCCAGAACTTCTCCTGGCTTAATCGTTTCCACCCAGGTGCCAGCCCCTTGTCCGCTGCCATTACTGGTTTCAAATTTAACGTAATAGTCGTCTCCGTTGGTTCCAGAATCACCTGCAACCTGGATAACCAAACCATTAAGAAACTGACTAGGCAATGATTCAACACCAGTCACCGTGCCTTTATAAGCAACAAGACCAGTACCAGAAATACTACCAGTAGCTTCCAGGCTGAAGTCTGCGTTGTTGGCCCTACGGATGTGGATGTAGTTTGCAATGCCAGTAGCAACAAAGGCTGGGTTAGCATTGATGGCAGTTACCAGGCCACTAATAATGGTGTTAGCGTCAAGGTTAGAGCCAGACGCGGTTGGGGTATTGTAGGTAAAGGCAGTACCGTCAATAACCACTCGATAGGTCGTATCGTATGCAACCGTTGTAAGAGTTACATAACCGAAGGGGTTCTGGGTTGCAGAGGTCGTAGCAACATCCTGAACAACAACACCTCTGTTAAGCACAAAGATGTAATCGTTGATCTGAAGAACCTCAAGATCAGAACTCTTTACATGAGTAGCATAGGTTGTTGCCGTACCAGACATTGCATTAACAGTCTGTTGAATGCCGCTTTGAGCATCCCACAAACGAACAACACCATTGTTGGTAATCTGAAGAAGAAGCTTTTCGTCAAGTCCCTTGCAAATAAAGAACCAACTACCCCCAGAAAGAGAGTTGTCGATGCGACGAATAAGCTGTGCGCCTGGCCTTTTAACAAGACCAAACGTTGGGTCAGGGTAATAGTTATCACACTCTCTTAGCTGGCCTGGAAGCATCAGAGAGTCCGGCTGTTGCGATACCCCACCAACCAGGCCAATAGTTCTTTGTGAGATAGCAGCCATGATTTATCGGGCGATAGCGCGGAAAGGAGTGTAGCTAATGTAGAAGTTTTGACCAGTTTCCTGACCAAAGATACTAACATCCGAACTGCTGGTATCATAGGCCAAGCAGTTGGAACGAAGCAGTGCCTCATCTTGAGCGTTGAAGGTTACCATTTCCTGGGAACCAAGAACACGTCCAGCAAAGACACGGGTAGAGCGTTGGGTGATGTAATCTTTAAAGACTTGGGGAAGATCTTCGAAATCAAACTTCCACACCACATCACATTTAATCGTTGCTCCGGCAGTAAACGTATAGGTATGGTTCACTTTATCATAAAGCTTGCCATCCCGCAATACCGTCTGGTATTTCTGATTGTTTGCATATTTATTATCCGAAAGCTGAAGAACGTTAGTGGGAACAAAGATGTTACCATTTGTATCAGCAGTAAAAGGATAGGCCACCTCAGTGTTGAAGTGCCAGCCTTCTCCTTGAACTTCCCTATCAACAGCATCCAATACAGAAGATGCAATAGCGATTTCGGGGTTAGCGACATCAAGGCTTACCACCGGGGCCTGCCCGATGCCACTCAGCATCTGGTTAATAGCTTGGAGTTGAGTCGTCATGTTATCGGACAGGACATGAAAAAAGAGGGGCTAACCTTTAATAGGCTAACCCCTTATTAAACCTAATTTTGGCTAGGATCAGGCCACGTTACGGAAAGCACCAGCGCAGGAAACGCGCACAGCACCAGCACCGTAAGCCAGACGGCCCACGATCACATCGCCTTGATAGATCACCTTGGTGTCAGCACCGGTGGTCTGGACGGAAGGACCAATGGCCTCCACAACGCCAGCAGCATCACGGTGGAAGATCAGGCCGCAGCTGTTGGTGAAGTCGGTAGCGATACCGTAGTTGTTGTTTTCACCAGTCACAGCAGCCGCGTCAATAGCGGTACCGGCAGCCGAACCATACTTGCCCAGGAAGGGGATGTTGTTCGACTTGTAGATCTTGATACCAGCGATCTCATAGAGACCTTCACCGCTGTTCAGGTTGCCCTGGCTGTTGCCGTATTCGCGGTTCAGGATGTTGGTGTCCACCTGGCTGATCAGTGCATAATACTGACGCGGGGACAGCACGGCCACACGGCCTTCCTTGGGGGCAGCGATCTCGTCCAGGCGGGCAGCAGCTTCGAAGAAACCGTCCACCAGGGCTTGAGCGTCATACTCCTTGTTGGCACCCAGGTTCACGCGGAAACCACCAGGCTCACCAGTCACGGCAGCAGTCAGGCCAGAGGCACGATCCAGCACACGGAAGACGCGGCGGTCATAGAACTCAGCCAGGCTTTGGCCGATTTGACGGGCGATGGGGCCACGGATGTCATACTGGGCCAGGGTCTCATCCAGGTCGTAGATGAACGCAGAGGCCACCAGCAGGTCGTCCATCGCAATGGTGGTTTCAGCAACCGGGGGGTTGCCGCTACCAAGGATAGCAGAACCAGGGGTGTGGTAGCCAGCCGTCACACGACCGGTGTGGATGAATTGAGCTTCCTTGCCGTTACGCAGGGTGCGGTTCATCACCAGACCCTTAGCAATGGTAGCATTACGGAAGGCCTCGTAGACCTCACCGGTGAAGAGCTTCAGAAACAGAGCCTTCTTATCGCCAGCCTTGTTAGACTGACCGAGTTGAGTAAGAGTTGCAGTCACAGTTTTAAAGGGAAGAAAGGTTTACTTAGTTCCCAAAGATCTTTGGAATGATAGAAAAAAAATATATTCAGTTGTGGTTTGTCCGTTGCCACAGTTATCCACCGCAGTGGGCTATAGCTCCAGTCTAGACTGGGTTTTTAACGAGGTTATCCCATCCTCAATAGGCAGGGGGACATTGCAGTCCCCACAATCTGTGTTTAAATCAGATCGCCGCTTGCAGCCAGACGTTGTTCGATGTCAATACGATAAGCAGGGTCATCACGATAACGAGGATCGGAGATAGCCCGTGCCAGTTCGGCTTGACTACGGAATGCCTTGGTGGTGTTCTTAACAGACTTACCAGACACTCGCTTGCCTTCAAACCCGACAGCATCACGATACCGCTGATTCAAGGCTTGAACTGCAAAGAAGATAGCATCCTTGTTGCCGCTGTTGACAACATTATCAAAAGCAGCCACCTCATCGGGACGCAGGTTATCTGCTGCCCAGGCAAGGGTTTCATTGTAGGATTCTTCACCACCAACCGAAGCAAGGATTGACTTGGCATCAGCGTCAGACAATTCCTGCTGGGAAAGGGTGGCGTTCTTTTGAAGTTCAAGGTAAGCATCAATCAGTTGCTCAGACGGCAACTCCTTGAGCTTTTGAACGGTTTCTGGTTTGAGCTGATTGGAGTTACTGAAGTATTCCTCAGAAGCCTCTTGAATGAACTTAGCAGTTTCAGAAACAACCTCACCTTCATCAGATGATTCAGTACCCTCATCGGGGGTATCTTCACCCTCTTCTTGAGTAGGCTCTTCCTTCTGCCCTAGTTTCTTTTCAAGTTCTTTGTATGCCTTCTCAAGATCCTCAGCGGACTTGAACTTACCAGCATAACGCAGTTCAGCTTCTGATTCAGCACGGGCTCGATCATACTTGTCTTGCGCCATGGCTTCTTCTTCAGCCATCAGCTTGTCACCAATGTCTGCCAGACGAGCTTCATCTTGAAGACGAGCTTCAGTCACATCAGGATCGGTTGCGTCAAAAACGATTTCAGGCATGGTGGTAGATTAGTGGATAACAAGGGTAACATTGCCAAGACCAGGAACCACTACTGGTTTCTTTTGTGGGCGGGCAGTGTCAGTCTTGACGATTGGTTTACCAGCAGACTTCTTACGAGGAGACAGGGAAGTTACCTCCTCAGAAGGAAGTTCAAAATCCTCAGGATTGAGGGGCTGGTTGAGCGGAGCTTGCGATTCCATCGACAGTGTTTTGTAGGGCATCAACGACACCAGGGTTCTTATCAGGATCCATCATCGGAGCTTTAGCCAGCTCACCTGCTTGACCCATCAAGGACATTTGTGCCGCTTGTGCTTGCTGTTGCTTCATTTCGGTTTCACGTTCCTGAGCAGTCTTAATGAGCTGAATAGGATCAATACCTTGAGCGGCAGCAAGCCGTTTAATTGCTTCCTCTGGATTGATGAAACGAATCATCGCCTCAGGTCCAAGCGACTGGGAAATGGTCTGAAGGAACATCATCAAGGATTCCCGGTCTTGACCACGGCCAATACCTTCGATGCCTGCGATGACAGTTGGGAAGACCACACCCTTAGGAAGCTTGGGTAGGATGTTGGACCGCTGAAGAACAAACAACTTCCGTTGGAGATACGGACGAAGCAGTTCTGTGGTAAGGTTACCATAGATACCACCAAGTTGTTCGTTGAGTTCCTGCTGGGTAGCACGGATCTCTTCAGCGGTGGTGCGTTCAGATTGACGCACAGTAAGAATAAGGAAGGCCTCACTCAGCCGTTGGGTTAGCTGGGTGATCATTTGATAGGCAGTTGAGAAGTCAGCCTGTTTGGCAACTTGAACAACCGACACATCTTCTTGACGGCCCTGGATAATAGCTCCATTGCCTGCCTTTGCCAAGGTAGACGGCTTAACCGTAGCACTTGGAGATACAAGGAAGACAACCTTAGCTGCGGCAGCAGAACCCTCTACCATGGCTTGCATCAGACCCTCAAGGGACTTCAGATCACCAAGGTATTCTTCAATGCGACCACGGCCATAGTCTTCTCCATCCACAATGTTAAACCGCAGCGGCAGCCACGGGGTTGTGTTTTTTGGAGACTTGCCATAGCTGTCTTCAATAATCTCTCCATCAACTTCCTGCCTCCAACGCCATTGTCCATCCGTGAGCTTGGCCCAGGTATAAACAGCAGCTTCATCCTCACCAACTGTTACATCCACAGAAGGAGTAGCAGTGTTGTCATCCACACGGTTGGTGGCACTCTTAGAGGTTTGGAATTTTTCTGGAAGGAATTGACGGTTGATAGATTCAACAGTAACGATCTCGGTGGGCTGACCCTCTCCATCACGGACGACCACAAAACGGTCAAGAGGGTAAAGCTTGACACCACTCGAACCCATGTATACCAGGACATTCCCGGTTACGATCAGGTGCTTCATTGCCTGGTGAAGGATCACACGATCCTGTGATTCGGCAACGTGTTGCATAATGACCCGCTCCATTTTGGAGAGGCTCAGGTCGATCTCTGATTTGATCCTAGCATCAAGATTGGGATCCGAGGCGAGCTTACCGTCGTTGATCTGAAGCTTAAAGAACGTAGCTGTCACAGGGAACAAGCTAAGCATAAGCTTCGAGGCCATGACGTTCGCGCCTTTGGCACCGATTGATTGCCAAGGAGTGGGCAGGTGCTGACCATTGATCACACCGGTTGGCGTGAGTAGGTAGGGCAAACTCAGACGCGCACACTCCCGAGCAGTATCAAGGAAGATCGTTCTGTCACTTGCCAAGCGAGCGTAGCGGCCAGCAGCAGATTGATTTTCCATTGTCATTGAGGAATGTTAAGGCCGGTTGCTTGGCCAGAAATAGTGCCAAGGGTAGGGGTGGGAGTAGCACGAGGGGCGGTAAAGCCAGCAGCGCCAGCGGCTTTGCTACGGGCACCACGCATACTAGCAGCGGTCTTAATGGTACCAACCTTTTCACCAGCACTCACAGGAGCCGGAGGCGGCGGCGGAGGGGCAGGAGGAGCAGGGGGCGGCGGGGGAGGAGAGGGCGGAGTAAACCGCTGGGGTTGCGGAGCAAGACACATGATCTTAATCTCTAGTAGTTTTGTTTTTAAGATGTTTGATAATTGCAATAGCTCCAGCTTGGAAAGCTAGTTCCCGCTCAGAGATGTTGCAATCAGGAAAACGATCAGGATACATCTCTTCAAGCTCTTCAATGAGCCGAAGTAGATCAACCCTACCCCCTACTACATGTGTAAGGGGAAGGGTGTCCTCATCAAGGTAAGCCATCGTAGAATCTTTCAAGGTAATCAATAGCTTTTTTCAAAGCCTTTGGACTGTCTCCAAACTTACCAATACCAGTGTTGCAATCATGACAAAGCAATCCTCGTATTTGTCCTGTTTGGTGACAGTGATCTACATGAAACGTTCCACGGCCTTTTGAATCAGGTGACATACAAATGGCGCAACAGTGATTTTGTTTAGCCAGCAATTCATCAAACTGATCAATGGTTATTCCAAATTTGGATTTTAAATGGGTGTTGCGTTTTGTGCGTGGATTTAAACGTTGCCACATCACCGCTTTTTTATTGCGACATTTGCGGCATGTCCCATTTAAGCCATCTTTGTTTCTTGGTTCGGGATGAAAGTAACTGGCGTTAAAAAAGTGCCGACACTCAGAACACGCTTTAATCATCCGTATTGTGGAAGATCGGTATTTGCCGCCTCAAAAAAGGCGGGCATCCGAGCGCGTTGGGTATCTTTCAAGCCAGGGGCTTTACCGCGTTCATACAGCGAATCAGATTGATGAAGCCAAAAATCTTTATCTAGGTATTTATTTGTTGAGGATGTGAGTCCATCAACTACCCAGCCTACTGTGGCGCGGCGCAAACGATTGAGGCTTGGTGTGGACTTGAGACCCAGCTCGGAACAGACCATCGAGTGGATTGCGACGTGGGTTTGTTCGTCGCGGCTGATGTCTGCTGCTGTGGTGCGGATTCCGACATCTCCATTGAATCGGAAAAAGGGGAGGATGACGAAGAAGACACTGCGCTCCAGAATAGCTGCTTTGAGTATCGGATGCTCAGGCGCGTCAAGCCAAGCCTTTAAGATGTGCTTAGCTTCTTCCTCATACTTGGGGTTAGCACCGTGGGCATCAATTACATAATTCAATGCCTGGTCGTGGTTCTCTTCATCACGTTGGTTGGAGAGTAATGCCTCCCGAACACCAGGGGTTTTGGGGAGTTCTTTCTCCAGGCCTTGTTGAAGAAACTCACGCACAGGCAATTCCAGGTGGCGAAGACCAAGGGCGCGTTTGAGTGCGTCCTCGGCCCCCTCTACCACCTTGCCCTTTTGAACCGCCACTGGGGTCCATTTGCGTTTGCGGCTGATAACTTGATCGTAGGGCGATAGGGTTGGGCTCATTCTCCGCAGGGAATACAGGGTTCGTTTTCGGGTTTAACAGTGGGACAGCCGCAATCAGGGTCGATGTCTTCATCAAAACCAAAGAGATCACGAAAGTCTTCATCAAGAGCTGCAAGTGCATCATCTTTAGCTTGAGTATCAGGCATCACCTGAAGAGAATAATAGAGGCTCGTCTGAGGAGAATACATCCACTCATAAATGAACTCCCTATCATAGGTAACAACGTCCGACCACGAGTTAAACGAATACCCATGGAAGAGAAGTGTGCTTTGGAAGAGGCGGACAAGACCATCCACAACTTTCTTGTAAGCTTCCCAACCTACTTCAGAAGCAATTTCGATGTCCGGCGGGTAGTCATAAGACTGGACTCCGAAAGTCCCACTATCCCTATCGACGTGACGAGAGATAGGAGGGGCCAGCTCTGGGGCAGTAGTATAGCCACGCAGATCGACGTTGTTATAAGAGCAGGAAGCCGTAGGCGCAATAGCAAAGGCACGGTCCATTTCAGCGGCTCGTGCAATCTGTGCTGCAATTTCAACGGCTTTTGCAAGTTCAGATACAAGGAGGTATGCCGGAGTATGCTCCGGTTGATGAGTATGGAATTTGGTTAGGGCGTCTCCAAACTCTTTATACGTTACGCCGTTCTGGCAAAGAAAGTTAGCCAGACCAAGAACACCAAGACCAATCTGTCGGTCAGTCTCGGGGGGAAGGTATTCGCCGGTTTCCCCAACACCAGTCTTTCCATGAAGCTCGATAAGGGAACTCATGCCCTCAGTAAATGCAGGAACCAAGTCCTCAATACCGCAAGCTCCGAGATTGATATGCTGAAGAAGGCAGGTACCACGACTAGGTAGATACACCTCCAGACAAACATTGCCCAGGATGCGATTGCCTTCAGCATCATAACGAATCTTATTAAGCCAGATGTCGCCCTTCTTAATACCATCAATGGCGGCATCAAGCAGTTCGTCAGAGGCATACTTGAGAAAGTTCTCATCAACATTCAAACACCGCTTGACCCAGGCGAGGTCGGCTCGGGAAGCAGTGATGAACTCAAGAGCATCAGGGTGGGTATAATCGAGGTGACACACCACAGCCCCATTCTTATACACTCCACCGCGCCTCAGGGTTTCGTTGAGGGCAGAGTAGATGCGGGCAAAGGAGACGGGACCAGACGCTGTAAGGCCCTTTCCATTCTCTGCCCCTCTAGGACGAAGCTTAGAGAGATGAACAGCAACGCCAGCTCCGTTACGAAGAGCGTGCGAAACAAAGCGCCAGGATGCTTCGATTCCTTCAGGCCCTTCCATAGTGTCCTCCACTTGGAAGACCGTACAGCTGACCGGTAGTCGAGATTCAGGGTTGTCAATCCAGTTTTGAACACGGCCAGTTCGTGCAATCTTGTTGGGGGACATTGGTTTAGATAAGGTCGTCGAGAACAGGAGGTTGGTAATTAGGCCCCTTAAGAACTTTGCCATCTTCGCGGCGGAGGGGCTTGCCGTCCACGAGTTTACTCATGTTGGATTCAAAGACACGGCGCATGGCCTCGTCTAGGTTCCAGCCACGAGCAGCTGCAAATTGATAACACACGAATACAAGATCAGCAAGCTCCTTTAATTGAGCTATTTGATTTTCTTCAACGGTGTCAAGGGTTTTAAATTCAGCATCGAAAGCGCCAACGAACTCAAGGTATTCCTCGGTGATAAGGTTTGCTTGTAGTTCATGCACATACTCATTAACTGTGTTAATAGGTTGGTCCATGGCCTCACGAAAGGCAATGGCTTGTTGGAGCAGCGATGACATGGTTAGCGGTTACGCTCGTGGGAAAGCTGTTGGATTTTGCGGTCAACGTAAGCCTTAGCTTTGAGCCAGTCATCCAGTTCGGACTCGTGGCTCTTGTGGCCTGCGCGACAAACGTATTTAATCACGTTGCCTGCCAGGTAGTCAAGGCCTTGGTCAACTATGAAATCCCAAATCTCAATCGTCCCTCTTTTGTAGTGGGTCGGACTGTACTTGGTCACGGAAGAACTCTTGGTAGTCGGGGTTGTCGAGGATGCTTTTGAGTCTACGATTTGCCAGAAATCGTCCCAGGGCATCATTTCGGAGTGATCGTCTATCGAACCACAGCTGCATTCCAAGAATGATTTGATTTCTTCGTAGTTCAAACCAGACAGGGATTGCTCTGAGGATAAGGTCGATTGCGTGGAAGACATTGCGGTCAATGACATAGACAATAGCAAGGACTAAGCCGATGTCAAGTCCAATAAGGACGGGGGTGGGTTCCATAGGATGGGCTCCTTAGTGGTGGAGTTATACTCACCAGGCCGGAGGATCCGTGCGAGACGAGCGTTGCGGATGGCGTCGGCTTCAGTCATGCCTGCCTTTTCATAACAGGACAGAACTGCTTGCCATGGATTCTCAGCCTTAGCCAGGATCTTTTGAGCGCCCTTAGCGCCGATGCCAGGTACGCCTTTGTAGCCATCCACCGGATCGCCCGTAAGGCATTGTGTCCAGAACCAGTAGTCGGCTTCTTCAGGTGTTACTTGGACCAGCTCACTTCCATTAAATAGGTTGCAGCTGATCTGTTTCATGTCCTTGTCAGGAGAAACAAGAATAAAATCGCTTGGGTCCAGGTGGCACTCTAGTCCAAGCGCGTCGTCTGCTTCGAGGTTTTCATAGCGGATAATCTTGAAGTGGTCTTTACACCAGTCCAACAACCGCTTATAACCCACGGGCTTACGTTTGGTGCGCTTACCTTTGTAGTCAGGGTCAACAAGCTTTCGGAAGTTCTTGCTGTCCGAGAAATACAAAAGCACTCGTTCGGTATCGAACCGTTTCTTGAGGTTATTGATCTCCGAAGAGAAGACCTTGGTAACCTCCTTAAAGTTGCTGGCAATGGTGATCAGGTCATCACCCCAGTCAAGCTCCGTTTCATTAACCTGACAGCTGCGATAGGCAAAGAAGTCAGCATCAATGCGAAGCTCTGGTTCAATGACAGTCGGCCCACGTTGCCCCTTCTTTTGCCTCTGAGGCGAGGGGGACTTTGAGGTCGTAGTATTCGCCCGCTTGGACGATGGACCACTCAAGTTGGAACTTTGCGTCATTGACAAGGTGTGGTTGAACAGCGAGTTGAATTTCATCATGGATCCATCCGAGCCACTGGTAATCAATGCCCCACTGGTATCCAAGACTATTCATTTGGTTGAAAGCAATGACATTCCACCGCTTACAAACTATCGCCCCTGCTGATTGCAAGAGGTAGTTAAGGGCAGCATGCTTCTTTCCTTGGAGACGGATTGGTCGCCCATCAAGTCCCCGCAGAACATCAGAAGCAGATTCATTGGCAACAGACTTAAGAAGATCGTCAAGGCCCGGAATCGCTTTGAGGAACTTCTTACGGATACTTGCCCCAAGTTTCTTAGCAGCTTCCTCTGATAATGACTTATCGAGTGAGGTGCCAATCTTCTTGTCGGAGGCTCCATAAATGAATGCGTACGTTAGTGTTTTGACTTCCTTGCGAGTACACCCAACTCGATCTGCATTCTGTTGGTGAATGTCTCCGTTGACTACAACGTCAGCGAAAGCACCGCCATCAAACTCAGCGAGATAGTGGCCAAGCATACGAAGCTCCAAGCCGGAAGCATCGGCACCAACCTGACGCATACCATTGCCAGGACCAAATAGTTCACGACAACGAGGATCCGAACTCGTCTGCCCAAGATTTGGTCGGCTGTGCGCGTTACGCCCGGTGTTGGTAGCAAGCTGGCAAACATGGTGAATACGCCCTTGAGGGGTGACCATCTTGAGCCAGGCATTTGCTCCATCACTGAGCTGTCCAAGGGCCTTTTGTAGTTCGAGGATTCGGGCAAATGTTTTAGCCTCTTCGGTATCAATGGATTGGAGAACGCCTTCATCAATCTTCGGGCGTCCGGTGTCTGTGAAGACTTCGGGTTTCCAATCACGCCAGGTCATGAAGGCCCAGCCAATGTGGTCCCGACTTGTTGGGTTGAACTCTTTGAGCTTGGTAAGCTCTGCCCCCTCGTAATAACCTTTAGTGCTGTTGTTCCTCTTGGGAATCATGGTTCCGCCATCAACATACGGGAAAGTTTCTCGCATGTGATCGGCAAGTTTGTCCATCTCTGTTCGGAGAGTGGATTCAAGCTTCTGGGCTTTTACAACATCAAAGGGCCAGCCTGCTGTTTCTTGCAGTGCCATGATCTTTGCCAGGTCATGTTCAAGCCAAACAGCATCTTTAAATTTACCTAGTTTGTTGCGGAAGATTGTATTGAACAGGGTTTCAACAACGTGAACATCCTGCTCGCAGTAGTCTTCCATTTCTTGGGACCACTCAGACCAGTCGCTAGTCTTTCCAAACTCACCCTTGTAATCACCAAGGCGATACCCCCAGGCTTCCAACGAGTGGCGACCATAGAGTTTGCCTGGCATACCAATGGGCTTCTTTCGAAAGTCCATCGACAGGATGTGTGGTTGGAATAACCGGCTAAGAATCAACGTATCGTAACACCTTGCCTTGGGTTCAAAGAAAGGGTAGATCTGTTGAATAGCTGGAATGTCAAACCCAACGATGTTGTGGCCAATCAAGATGTCAGCTTCTGCCAGGATGTTAACCCCAGTAGTAACAGACTCATGCGTACCCACATCGTTGTAACGAAGCACTTCACCTGTGTCTAAATTTTTAGTCACGATACAGTGAAGCCGATCCATCCCTTGGCGGGGCAGACCGTTGGTTTCAATGTCAAAGAGAAGTCTCATAGTCCCCAGTATCCTGGTTCCTCCGTGTCAAGGGTACGTTGCGTAATAGGATCTGGTCGCCCACATTCTTCACAGAAGTAACCACTCGGGTCCATCTCTGAGAAAAAGAAAGCGTCAGAACCGCAGGCACAAATAACACGGCTAGAAATCTCCGTAGTCTGTAGCGGGGGTGGAAGCTTTGGAGTCATTGAACTCAGCAGTGAGGTCTTCAGTCATGCGACCGGTATCAGATTGATAAACAATTGTACCAGCCTTTCCGGTTTGACCATTAAATCTGTTCTTAAGAACTCTGATGTTGGCAAAGTTCTGACCAGAAGAAAGGTTCCTTTCAAGCGCAATAACCATGTCGGACAGTTGAACGATGCTGTGGCTGCCACGGAGTTGACCGAGGCTAACCTGTTGACCATCTTCGTGTCCCTTGTCTCCTTGTGGACGCTTGAGGTGGCTGATAAGAATCATACCAACTCCAGTCTCCTCAACAAAAGATCGAAGCTTGGTCATGGTCACATCAATGAGCTTACGTTCATCGTGCGACTCGTTCCCTGACATCAGGATGGAAAGGTGGTCAAGGACAATCCATTGAACCTCCTTTGCTTGTGCCATGAACCGGCAATCACTAAGTATGGCTTCAGGATCGACTGACCCGAACCCGTCACGAAGAAATACCTGTCCAGTGCCAAGCGACGCATCAAACGCTGTTTTAAGGTCATCTTGTGGTAGCTCGTTGTTTAGGTGAAGAGGTTTGTTTGCCTTGACGGACATCAACCGAAGGGCTGTGCGTTGAAGGCTCTCCTCAAGGGCAATGTAGCCCACCTTTTGTCCCTGGTCAACCAAAGACTGAGCAACTTCTCCACAAAAGGTACTCTTGCCTACCCCAGACCCAGCCGTAACCGTAACCAATTCACCGAGACGGAGCCCGCTGGTGATGCCATCAAGACTATTAAAAGGCCAGTTAGCATCCCGACCATGTAAAGGCTTAATTGCCAGGTCAAAGAGGTCTCGTCCGTCGATGACGGTCTTTGGTGAGTAGGGTTTCTTTTGCCAGAAGGCTTGTCTGATTGCATCGGAATCCTTAGCAATGATTGCTTCGTTAGCATCTTTGTATTCAGAAAGCTTCGCAATGAAGACCTTCTGATGGTTAAAGAGCTGAGCACATTCCTGAGCAGCCTTCTGTCCAGCCTCATCACTATCAAAGAACAGAACGATTTCGTCGTATCTGTCGATGAATTTGTACTGGTGCTGGAGTGACTTCTTGGCAGCATTGGCCCCATTGTCAAGGCTGACCACAGGCCAGTTAGGACGGGCTTGCCAGACGCTCAAAGCATCTATCTCACCCTCCGTGATGACAATGGTTTTGTTGTTGCCCTTAGCCCCTCCGAAGAGCTGCTGACCAAACAGTTGATGGTCTTCGTTCTTTCCTGACCACTTGAAGTCCTTATCAGGAGTCCTGGCCTTGAACGCAATCAACTGCCCCTCAGAGTTGTAGTAAGGGAAGCGAAGAGTTTTGGTCTCCGCATCATACCTTACGTTGAACTTCTTGCAGGTGTCCTCAAGAATACCCCTGGAGCGGAGAGGAACAATGTCCCCGGTAAAGTCCATGCGGAAATGCGGCTTGTGAACAGGAATAGATTCGCCATCACCAAACTCGTAATGGCCACAAGAAAAGCAGTGCCCATGACCGTCAGTATAACGACCAAGGGCATCGCTACTGCCACACTTAGGGCATGGCTCATGCCTTACAAATTCGCTTTCGGAGTTCATCAAGGATGCCGTTGTACTGATCAAGTTCTTTTTCATGATAGCTTATCCAGCCATCAAGAGCAGCAACAAAGGCTTCAGCAACCTCAGTTGAAGTTATTTGATCGGGTTGGCATTCGGCAAACACGTCGGCAAAGTAATCCTCAATTCGTTGTTGGATGTTCATCGAACCAGTTAAGTGGAATGGAGTGGTAAGGTGCCCAAAGAAATCCGTTCTTTTCTGCCCACATTGCGTAGGTAGTTTTAGATTCCTTAGAGATGGTGTTGTGGGGTGCCTGAAACACAAGTCGAATGTCGAGGTCTGGATGTTGCTTTTTAACGGCAAGCATCTTCCTTCGATCTTCTGGTTTGAAGTAACCCTTGGCTTCAATGATCACCCCATTTGGCAGAACAAAGTCTGGTGTGTAAACGGCGTGAACGGTGTAGTTAAGTTTTAGAGTTTCATACTCAAACGATTGTCCATTGACTTCTAACCACCGGGCTAGCCGCTCTTCAAGGCGGGACCGGTAATTAGCCATCAGAACGGAATGTCGTCGTAACTAGACTCATCAGCCGCTTCCTCATTCGGTTTAAACGAAGGAGAGCCAGCCTTGAAACCATTACTAATTCCAAACAACGCAGCCACGTCGTCAAGATCAAGATCACCAGAATCAGACCCGCCAGACCCAACAAGTTTGAGAATCTGAGCGCCTCGAACCTTGAAGCTACATCCGACTTTGGTGCCGTAGACATAGGGCTTCAGGTCAATAATCAAGCGAACAACAGTGCCCTTCCAAACGGGGGTGTCAACATCAACAGGAACCCCATCGGTATCCACCCAGGGGAACATCGGAGCACCTTCCTCACCGCCGTAGGAGATCTTAACAAGACCATCCTCCTGCCACTTGGGCAGTTCTTCGGTGAAGCGTTTGCCCGTCATCTTGTTCTTGCCCCAGGCAATGCACTGTTCATAACAGGCATCAAACTTGGCAAGATCCTCATCAGGGATGCGGAAGCTGATGGTGCAGTTGTTGTACTTACCACTGGGCTTCAGGGCATTGATGTAACCCTCAAGAGTGGTGGTAATGATGAAGCGGTTTTCAGACATGGGTGATGTGGTGGTGGAACTCAGCGTCGGTGGTGATCTGGTTGTGGTCTCGGATCAGTTCAAAGACCTCATCAATACTTCCATCAATAGACGGATCGTAAATGCGTTGGGCTTCTAGAACGTCCTCAAGACCCAGATCAAAGCGGTTGGTGGTTTCAGTCATCGAAGTCGGAATAAGCTTCGTCGTAGGCTTCCAGGCAGTCCACAGCATCACCGCCTTCCATGGCAGCAAGCATGTAGGCAGCCTGGGCAAACTCCTCAACAAGGTATTCGAAGAAGGTGATCTCAAGGCCAAAGGCCTCCATCTCCAACTCGTATTCCTCGTAGAGGTTTTCGATAACCGACTCCTTTACGATGAACCGTTCAGCCAGCAGGGAAAAGTCAGGTGTGGTGCTCATTAGCAAAAGAAGTAGGCGGAACTTTGAACATCATTGATGTCCAGCGTATTCTGCATTACATCCTCGTCAAAAGATGCATTGAGTTGATCTGCCCAGTTCTTCAAAACAGGCTGAGAGTAGATCTCAACAAACTTGTTTCGAATAGCTTCACCCATCATGTCCATGTCACAGGAACGACCAAGCACACAATCATGGATCACCGTGAATGGAAGAGACCACTCAGCAAAGACCAGATGTAATAGTGCTGCATCAAGACTGTGAATAAGATTAGGGCTGCAAGCTGTCCTGGCTTTGGTTAGATCAATCTGTCGCTCTTCAAAGGGTTTCAAAAGATGAGTTTGAATGCGTTGACCAAGAAGCTTGGTGTTAACACGTTCACAATCATTCCTTCGATACTCTTGAACAACAGGAAACCCAGAAGGAGTTATCCACTCAATCGTAGGCTTACCGGATTGGATGACCTCACCGGCTACCTTTTGAATGAACTCCATAGATTTACAAGGACCAGTAAAGACCTCCTTCACCGCATAACGATAAATGGCCTTTACGATTGCTTGTAATTCTCCAGGTTGTAACTCAACACCCTTCAACTCTTGTCGGATGTAATCCCTAGCAGAGTTTTCAGTTACCCCATAAGGGGTGGTCATCACGGTTCGCTTTGTTACCTTCCGCGTAATAAGCGGATGAAGATGCTCAGGAAGTTGTTCCTTTGCCTTCTGGGCAACAATGGCATACCCGTCAGACGGTCTCGGTGTGGGGACAACGTTGACCATCTCTGCTGCTGTTCTGTCAAGCGCCAATGCTGATAGGTGTTGGAGACCAGAGCAAGTGGCATCAACAGACACAGGAAGACCAGAGGTTTGTTTGGTTTTAGTAATGACACAGTGATAATACTCAATAGCAGCAGCAAGAAAACACCAAGGCTCTTCAGCACCAGACCAAGTAGCAATTGTTCCCTTTGGATCGGAAGCAATCATACTGATGAAGTCGTGGTTCTCCTTTGCCCAGGCTATTCGCTCTTCCATTGGAGCTTTATCAAGACCCCAAGTAGTAGCTACCTGGAATCCTAACCACCAGTCATTAACAGGCCCCTCTTCATCAAAGTAAATAAGACTCTTTTCAAAGTCAGTACCTTGTGGGCTGAGGCTTGTGGGAATTGGATAAACCCTTCCCCTAAAGTCAAACGACCAGGGAATCCAAAAGGTGTCATCTTTGTATTTGTTCGCAACAAACAAACACTCAGTTGTTCGATAGTTCTTCTGCGCCAGAGCAGAGTTGTTATCTTCGATCTCAGTACGAGCCCGTCGATACGCAATCTTATCCTCCTCGGAGGCGGTCTCCCAGGGGTCTGGCTTTGGCGGTGGAGGTGTTGGCTCCTCAGCTCGGAACTTACCCACAGTAATGCGGTGTTCCATGCAGAAGTTGGCTATGTCAAGGATCTCAGGGTTGATCCGGTATGGCACCTTCTGGAGACGGTTCAACATGGCCAGGGCCGTGCTTTCCCGTACAACAGAGCACCTTCTGGGCACAGCAGACCGAACAAGCTTGTTCAGACGCCGCAACTCATTGGTCAGGTACCCCCCATCGTTGCCCTCATTCCAGTCGTTGGGCTCACACAGCATGGGCCACAGACACGCAGCAAAGCCCTCAGCCTGCTCTAGAAGCGCCTCCTTGGCCTTCAAAAAGTCGGGTGAGTAGGTGAGTACCGTAAGCTCCTGTTTACCGCCCTTAGAAACGGTCCTGGAGGTTACCCAGCCGGTGGATCGAGCCAGGCAATCAACCAACCACCCACCAACAAGGTGTCTGACCGCCGTTGACCACCTGTCGGGGTCGTAGCTGGCCTTCCTCATCGCCGCTCGAAAGCGTTGAACCTTGTAGAGGTAGCCCTTGTGGGCATGGATGGTAAGCCTTGCCTTTGAAAATAGATCCGGGTGGCTGGCCTCAAACTGATCCAGCATGATCTGATCATGAACCAACCTACCAATGTGTGTGGTCACATAGGCATACGTTGGCTTCTCGATCCTCCTAACACCAAGAACATCCAACACACCCTTTGCCGTGATGAGGGCAAGAATGGCTGGATCGCAGTTCTTAATGGGAATTACAGCAGCAGCTTTCTCTGTTGCCCACCCTTGACTGATTCGATGGAGCTTAGAACTGATCTCGTTGGTAATCTTTTCAAGACCAGCCTTGATAAACGCATTTCCATAGACAGTAGAACTGGCATAAGACCTGTCCTCTGCTGCCCTGGTGCGTTCCCTGAGCCTGTTGATGGCCTCTGTGCGAGCACTTAGCTCTCGCTGATACTGTCTGGCGAGTTGCTCTCTGGTTGCCATTAGTCCTCAGACTGTGTGTTCTTGGTGTGGATGGTCTCTCGTGCCCTACGCACAACGATGATGTTACTGATGATGGAGATCAGGTTCTGAGTCATTTCGATCTCATCCTCTGACCCATCAAGACCTAGCTGGGCACTCAGTAAACGATCTGCTTCACCCTCTTCAATGTCAGGATCCAAGATGTCAGAGTGAGCGTTTACCCTACCAACCAGATCCGTACACCGATCAACGGCCATGTGCTGAAGGGTATAAAGTAGGTCATCGTAATCATCACTGTTTGGGATTGGGAAGGGCATGTCTCTGTGCTTTGTTAAAGGTTTGAATGGCCAGCATCTGTGCTAACTGTTTCTTTCCCAGATACGAATACTGAGAAAGCTTGTTTCTCTTGGCCAGCTTACGCAACTGCCTCCAGGTAAGGATGTCCTCAAGGTGGTTGGCCAGTTGATCAATGGTGAAGGTCATTCGAATTGCTCCAACTCATTGGCGATGTCTTGAAGTTTGCTGGCAGCCCAATCAACGCCTGCGCCTTCATATTCATAAGGCCATGGAAAACTTTGTTCGAGATAATCAGCAGCAGCTCGCAGGGCGGCCACCAGCCCACTATGCTCGTAGTAGCACGGGTTGTCAGCTTGCTGGCAATAGGCGTCATACACCGCCTGCGCGGCAGGAGATAGGTCAGTCATTCCTTCCATTGTGGTGTAAGTAGAACATTGATTGAGTGATACTGAAACTCAGGAAATAATTCCAAAGCAGTAAGTATCGCCTCTGCCTTTGTATAGGCATAGACACACACCTCCCTTCCACAGCAGTAAACTGTAAAGCATTGTGGTATGTGTTGATTAGTCATCGGTCTTTACCTTTCTTCGAACTCAATCGAAGACAGTATTCAAGGTGCGCCTTTTGAATCAGTTGCTTAACCTCGTGAACCTCCTGCCTATCAGTAAAAGCAGCAGCTCGAAAGACCTCAACAACAAAGACACGCTCAACATAGGTTAGACTTTCTGACCCATGTTCCTCGATCTTTCTAATGACCTGTGTTGGCGTAATCACGTTCATTTCAAATGATGGTAAAGGGTAAGCGGTACGGGCGGTAATCCTTAGGCAGACGCTTTTCTTTCTGCTTCGAGGATTTGAATGATGCCGTAGAAGAATCCTGCTTTGAAGGCATAGCAGAGGTCTTCATCGTGGAACATTTCGTGGGCATCGTTAAGCAGATCCTCAATGGTTGGTTTCTTGGTCTTAGGCCACTTGATGCTGGCCTCAGTTGCATCTTTCCAGACAGTCACAATCAATCTCCTTTTAAAGTCTTTGGATAGAACCAGTAATGATCATTAGGACACTCTTTGTTCATCTCCTTAACGTGTTCTTGTGCTGCCTTTGGGTTATCGTAGACATCACAAAACCCACATAAAAGAGACTCAACAATCCAAACCTCAGGAAGCTTAGTTAAGGTGATCATCGGTGGATAGGTAGGTGGTGGAACGGGGCTCAGGTTGTCCCCATGCTGGCATTATAGCGGCCCAGTCCAGCTGTGCAAGGGTTCACAAGCCGCAAACAATCAAAAAAAAAGAGGGGCTGTTAGACCCCCCAAAAGATTACATCCTCCCTCGGAACATGAACACTGACATCAAGAACTTGTTCCCCAGGATAACACCGAGCCTCAGCCATTGCCCATGCCTTATCATAAGAACTGGCGTTGATGATCATCTGCTCTTTAATGAACCAGCCACCCTTAACTTGTTTGTGGCCAAAGAATGCAAGGTAGGTGTTCATTAAAAAACAAAGACACAATCAGGGTGATGCTGTTCTGACCAGTAAACAGCGGGCAAGCCAGCCTCGGTGCAAGACCAGTTAAGGCGCTCAACCTCATCATCTGCCTGCTGTTCAGTGAGGTGTGAGTAATGAACCCGCACAACATTCTGGTGCTTAGAGTAGATTGCAAACATCAATCTTCCCCCATAGTGCGGATGTATTCGTAAACAGCATCATAGCCGTTTTCTTTAAACACATTCAAAGCATCACCAAGTAAACACAGTTCTTTATACCCAAGAACAGAGCTTATGTCTGTGTCTGTGTTGCTGAGCACTAGCTTCATGCCGTACTCTTCAACACTGTAACCAATCAAGTCTAGAAAGATACAAAAAGGATTGAGACAAGAGTTGTAGTTGGTGGACCATTGTGACAAAGCATCAATGGCATCGAAGCGTGAAACAGCAGCAGTGGTCATCAGATAAAGGCCTCAAGAATGATACAACCAACGCCAGCAGCAAGACAAAGAATGCTGACACCAGGAACAGTAGCAGTAGCCGCCGCAATTAGGGCAATGGCTGAAACAAAGAGTAACATTCAGTCAAACCTCCAATCGTTAACATTTGCAACAGCCAGATACTTATGGCGTGGGCCGCGTTCAGCCAACACAAAGTAACGAGGCGGAATACGCTTGCCATGCCGTGAGCGTTGGACATACAGCCAGCCCTCAGCCTCAAGCCGTGCCAGCACAGACTTAGTTCCCCAGCTGTGGTGACTCTTCAGGGTAGCAGCGTTGATCTCAAACAGGCGTGAGCCCGGATGCTTGCGGATGAAGCTAAGCAGAGCCTGATCAGCCAGCTTGAGCGACACCCGCGACATGAACCGAATCATGGCGGTGGTGGTGTGGTGTGAACTGAGGCAATGGTAGACCCTAGGGCCTGGGTTTGTCAACCCCCAACCGATAACTGGTGAGGATCTGGCGGATGCTGGGTTGGCCTGCCTTCTCGGCGGCTCCTCTTGATCCGATGCATACATCATGGCCCCTGGCCCCCCGAAGTGTCAACCCCCTTACGATAAGTGTTGCTTATGTCAATGATAAGCTTGACTTATGGGGGCCACAGATTTTTTGAGAAAATAGAAACGCGCCTATGCGTGTGCGAGCATAAACACGCGCACAGGTACGCGCTCGCGTTACATACAACCCCCACGAAAGGCTCCTAGTGGCTTTGACTACTGGGCCTGGCAGGTAACGCGCATGCCCGCCCGCGTTGATCTGGCCCCCACCCCACCCCTATGGGGGGTTGCCCGCGCCTCAGCCCGCGTATAAGGGGTTTGCATTTTTGTGCCAAAATTTACTACTGGCCTCTGTGTGCCCCTCTAAGGTCCCTCCGAGGAGCCGTAGGTGTCCTCACACCTGCGGGGAGTCGGAGGGGTCTTCTAGGGCCTTCCAGGGCGCAGTAAGCCGCATCTCATCAAAGAAGCCATCACCAGATTCCGAATAGATTGGATCAGGAACCCCTGAGGGAGGCAAAGACGGCTCCACCCGTTCAATAGCTTTGTCAACTGTGTCTTTAACCTTGGCATCAATCCACCGTTCCTCAACAGCAACAAGAAGACCAAGCAATAGGTGACGCAGCCAAACCGGCCACCCACTACTCAAATTATAGATCTCCTTAAATTTGGTCGTTTTTAGTGATCCGAGCATCAGCCTTTGGATAGGGTGGTATTGGTCTGCGGTAAAGCTTCGACACCGCCTCATAATAAAAAGGCGTAGCTGTCTTACCCGCAGCCTCAAGAGAGGTCTTGATGTCTAGCCACTTCTTGTATTCTTCATAAGTCATTTCTAGGTCCATAACAAAGCCCTTGAAATCATTGGAAGGTTTTCAGAAAAGATAGTCCGTGCTTGTTCAGCGATCTGTCTATGTTCAAGCTGAGTGCCGTTGCCAATCCTCAACTCAATGTAGTGGATCCACGACCTCACAGTCCCATTCATATAAAGGCGGGTAGGTGCAGCCATAGGCAGGACTTCCCTAGCGCATTCTTTGGCAATGCCTTTGCTGACCATCTCAGAATAGAGGTCTTCTGCTTCAGCAAACAACTGAGCAGTCCTTCGATACAGCAATTGAGTTTGTTCTGTGTCTAAGTCATCTATGGAGTTTTGTCGGTTCTTAGTATCTTGACGACGAAGGTGTGGTAAATCTATTCCACCAAGATCAGAGACCCGAGCATACCTTTGACTGAACTCTTGAAAGGAGAAGCTACGGTGCCTGAGTATCTGTGGAGATATAGCCCGAGTAGTGTTGATCTCAAGAACAAGGTTGGCCATCTCAAACACGGACCAATGATTATGCCTAATACAATAACCAAGAAGCTTATCCACGGTCTCGTGATTCTCCTGGTTGCTGGGGTTAGATACCCTGGCACAATAAGCAATGGTTTCTTCTGCGTTTGGTGTGATGCTGATGAGCTTTACAGAACTGGTCATTGTTGGTTGGGTGGTGAGTGGTAATAGGTATGATATAAGAGATATATACTAATAAGAAAACACAATGGGTACTAGTAATAGTATTGTGGTCGGGTTAGTTGTTAACCAAGCCTTGTCTTCTTCTTCGCTCACGCTTCGAAGAATCCTTCGGTGGTTATTTTGGGTTCAACCTACCGCTTCGACCTTCGGTCTCCGCTAACCACATAAGAACTATAGCTATTGGGTCAGCTCCGCGTCAGCCACCTTCGGTGTCTAACTTGGTCTTCATTTTCGGTCGTTTCACTCCCTTCAAATTCAGAGCCCCGGCCCCCATTAACTCTGTGTGTCTTTTTCAATTCCTTGTCGGCCCCAAAACAAGAAAGGGAAGGGTAGTCACGTCCTTCAGTCGGTCAGTTGTCTTTGTGTTTTGTCTATTTCCCCCCTTCCTTCCTGCCCTTAACTGGTCGTCCTTTGGCGTCTACCAAGGAGCGTTGACAATTGTTAAAGGGTTACTTGGTGCAAATTGAAGGGGGAAATAGAGTGGATGATGGGCGAAGGGGAAGACGAGAAAGACAGTGTTCGGTCAATCCCCTTCTATTACCGCTGTTCCACACCAGAAGGCACCACTCTTCTGGTTCAACAGAGCACCTTCTTTTTAGGAGTGGTTAGATCCAGGTATAGACGCCTGTTTCGCCGGTTCCAACCCCTTCGAAGTCCCTACCCATGACCAGTCGATCTGTCGCCTCCTGTGGGTGGTCAATGAAGGCGGTCATCATCCGGTTCCACTCGGTTCGTTTCTGTTCGATCTGTGCCTCTTTTGCAGAGATAGCAAGGATGTCCTGGAAGTACTTTACACCCAAAGCCAAGGCATCAACCCTGTCATCATGCTTTACCGCGCCTTTTTCCCGACACATGCGCGTTAGCTGGTACATTAGCATCCTGGGAAGGCGTTCTTCGGGGGCCATGTCACCGTTGGAGCGGTAGTCCCACTCAATCAGTCGTTGGTCAACAACAAGGCGATGCTGGTTAAGGATTGGTTCAAGCGTGTCTATGATCCGATCCTCCTTCCTTGTCGTGGCTCTGACCTCTTCAAAGGCAAGACCAATCTTCATTTCGATGGCGTGCTTCTTCATCAGCTCCATGACCGCACCATCACCGAAGTTAGATTCAATTAAGCAGAGAGTTGCCTTGTACTTCTTTGCACGACGCAAAATTTCGCAAAGAGTGCTGTCAGAGTACCCGTCTTGGTTGGCAAAGATGTCCCTAACAAAAAGGTATCCATTGATCTGTGATAGGACAACGGCAACCGTTTCGTCCTTTCCGCGACCGGAGGGGTCCACAGCAATGATAGTCTGACCCCAAGAGGTGTATTCGGAAACTGTTTTAGGTCTATGCCACCGGTCTCCTGGAAGGGCAACAGCAGGAAGGTCAAGCAGAGTCTCTTTATCAGCGCCCCACACCAGATCGCTTGGACCCTTTTCCAAGTCCAAGGGAAGTACGGAAAAGTCAGACAACTTAAGGGGAAACTTAAGCGCATCACTCAGGCTAGTATCAAGCATAAACTGGAGCATGAAGTTGCTCCGTGACATACTTTGTTCCCGTTCAAGGAGGTTAATCTCAGAGAAGCGAGTATCTGTCGGTGTCCAGGAAAGGGCTTGGTGTCCGTCACGTTTAATATCTTTGAGAAGTTGCGGAGCTAGTACTTCGTCGTATCCAGTAAGGTCTTTGGGATACCGAGCTGGCCAGACAAAGGGACGATAGTTGCGTTCTCTAAGGGTACGATAAATCGTGAAAGTAGTTTGCGGCGTCCCGAGAAACACGATACGAGAATCATTTTTTGGCGTAAGGACGGATTCGCCTTCAGTGACCAGTTGCAACAGCTTTTCACGCATGAAGTCGGTAGCAGAGTTAGCGGGAACTTCAACGTCATCGAATATGATAAGATCGGCTCGACTACCAGTGATTTGCCCGGTAATCCCGACGCTTTTAACTGACGGAGCTTGCGCGGGTTTACAACCGGCGACATCAAACGAAACTCGGGACCACCGCTGATCATCGTCCACAGGGCGAAAATGAGCCAACCAATCAAACTCCATAAGGCATTTTTGAGTGAAGATAGTGAAATCATCAGCTCTTTGTTTAGACGCAGAAATAACAAGGATCTTCTTATCACGGTCGTTCCATAGCGTCCACAGAACGAAGGCAGCAGCGATGAAACTTTTACCGAGTCCACGGAAGGCTTGAATTTGAAGTCGTTTGGGTCCATGTTGCATGTAATCAGCAATAGCAAACTGTGCCCTAGTAGGAGGCGGAAGATCAAGTGATTTCCAACACAGTTGAAGAAAAACTCTAAAGTCGTCCTTCAATTTTTGCTCGAAGGTTGCGAGCGATTGTTTCGAGTTCATCGAGGGTTGCATTTGATTTAATTTCATTGGCACGATTTGAAATTACCCACACATTGTCTGGAGTATATCCTTTGCTAGAATCCAATCTATCTAAGGAAGGGGACGTGGGGTTGTTTCCTTTTCCGGTTCCAGTATTATCTTGTAATTTAATATTTAATAATGGGCAATACTCGGGAATGCAAATGTGTTCCAGTGTAAGTGAATGCTCCAACCCTTTTGCTAGGGCCCGGCTTTTAGATCTTGATAGCATTTTTTGCTCCAAGGATCTACTGGACACTCTTTTGTAATGACATGGTTTGCAATACGAACCATATCCATTTTTAGACGCTTTATTTTTTGGCCAATCTGTAAGAGGCTTTTCTAAGCCACAGGAAGGGCATCGTTTTAAGTCCATGAGGGGAACGTACGGAACAGGGGGCGGAGAGGCGTTGTAGCCCCTCCTAGGCACTAATAAGCGCCCTTTTATTTAATTAAGGCGAGTCACCTTAACTTTTCCAACTCCAGAGTTCGTGAGACCGATAGCATCAGCCGCACCTTTACTGAGGTCCAATCCGCGATTCCCGTGGTAGGGTCCGCGATCATTAACCCTGATTACGGCACATTTCTTAAAGCAAGCTCTAAGTTTTGTACCAAACGGAAGGGTTCTGTGGGCCGCCGTAAGGCCGTTTTGATTGAATCGTTCACCATTAGCCGTAAGGTTCCCGTGAAAGCCGGGGCCATACCAGCTGGTGATGACGGACAGAGTAGTTAGAACAGAAAGCATTTGAAGAAAGCAAAGAACTTTTATATGGCTTACGCAAATGACCCCCTCACCCACGCGCAGGGAAAGGGGGCATCCATCTATTTAACCACACTTCCAACGCTTAAGAGCGAGGGCTTTGCGGGTTGGTTTGCCGTTCTTTGCCATTGGTCCTGGGTTGCCCTTCATCCTAGCACAGAAGCTGCGCTTACGAGGACCGCCTTCAGGCTGTGGGGCCTTTAAATTGGATCCAGTGGCTGCGTTATACTTGGCCCTACCTTTTGCGGTAAGGCCGCCCTTGGCAGACTTTTCTCCACGGCCAAGAGATAAGCTCGGGGCCTTTTTACTTTTTCTTTTTTGCACGGCTCTTACCCGCCGAGGACAGGCTTGCCGCAATGGCTTGCTTTTGAGGGTAACCTTCCCTTACCATCTTACTGATGTTTTTGGAAATGGTTTTTTTGGAGCTACCTTTTTTGAGGGGCATAATTATTCTCCCTTCATCTTGGTAGTGTACTTCTTACCACGCCAAGTAAACTGCTTAGCACCAGAGGTACGAGCAGATTTAAATGCTTGGTCAAATGACTTCTTGTTGAAGGAAGCCTGAGTCGTCTTGGGGCTGGGTCCTTGCTTTGGTTTGTAGTCGCCTCGCTTCATAGCGGCAGACAAAGTACCATCAGCAGTATTACGAGCAGTGAGACCTTCAGCAGCAACACCAGCAAGACCAGCACGGCGAGCAACAGCACCAACCATTCGAGTAGCCGCCGCTTTGGCAAGCTTACCAGCCATCCGTTGAGACGCCGCACGGGCCGCACGACGGGTTTCAGCAGCCTTACGAAGGGCTTGACCTTGAGCAGATGCACGAGCTTGAGACGCAGGAGAGGTGGTACCAGCAGCCTGTTGACGAAGCTGAGCAGCGCCTTGACGGATGCCAGGAGCCCGCTGCGACATCAAACGATTTGCTTCAGCTGGCTTAACAAGGGGACGACCAGAGGCAGCCTTACGGGCCTGAGCCGCCTTCCGTACCAGCTTTTGCATACCTGGCTTGTTGGCATTTACCATCTTAGGCGTACCAGACGGTTTTGTCACCCCACCCTTGCCAGTACCAACGGGCTTAGAGCGTCCAGCCCCTGGGGCCATACCACCACGAACAGTAGCAGGCCCAGCCTCCGCTTTGGTAACCTTAGAAATGCGGGCTTGTTTTGCAGCTCCACGCAATTGGCTAACAGGCTTAGCAGTGTTGCGAGGATCTGTCTTATTTGTTTTACGAGGAGCCATGGTAATCAGGCATCCACGCGGGTCACGCGGCCAGTCTTGTTGGCGTTGTTGGAGGAGGGCACACGATCAGCTTTGCGCACGGTAAGGATGGCAGTTTTAGCAGCACTAACGGTAGCATTCAGAGCCACGGTAGTAGCAGAATTTGCAAAGGTAGCGGGGACGGTGGTCGTAGTAGTAACACCACCGGACACGTTTTTGGTGGTATGAGACCGGTTCTTCAGTTCGTCTTCATCTTGACGACCAGGGGCGTTAGAAATGGAACCGAAAGCGGAACCGCCAGCAGGAAGAGTAGCCATTTTTTTAAAGAATAAATGTTCTTAGGTAGTAGTCCAGGACAGGACTTTTGAAAAGTTGTCAAGAGAAAATGTTTCCTGACATACCCACCAGCTAAGCCAATGGGACGAGCCTTTGCTTTGATTGCAAGAAAGACACGCACATACTACGTTGTTGGTAGTATCGTGGCCTCCGCGTGCTTTTGGATGAACGTGATCCAAGGTCAGATTGTCAGACGAACCACAATAAACACACTGGTTATTCCAGTAATCTTTAATTGCAGCTCTCCACATCCGCTTTGCATCAGAGGAGGTCATGGCCCTTAAAAGAAATAAGTACTCAGAAGGATCTTTGAGAGGCATCGTGGCCTACTGCGGTGGTTTACTTCTTCTTCTTTTTAGGAAAGCCCGCCTTCATATTGGCGTAGGCCTTAGGAGTAATGGTAGAGTTCTTTTTAGAACGGGAGGTTCCAGCCTTTTTACGGGCATTCATGTTGGCATAAAGCCCAGGAGGCTTAGCGTTACCCTTGTTCATTTCTTAGTGCTTTTGTTGTTGTGGCCATTTCGTGCGCGGTTCCGACTTGCGCTTTCGAGAACCATCGTCCCCTTCTTGGTATGGGAAAGATCGGGGCCTCCCTTTCCCGCTAGGCCGCGCCTTCTACGTTCAGTCCACCGTTCTTCGGAGGCATTCTTAACAGAAGGCTTCTTATTCAGTTTGCGTTGATATGCCGCCTTCTTAGCGGCTGCCTTTGGATTAGCAGCATAATACTTGGCGGACTTACTTTTTGCCTGTGCCATATTCGGAGAAGAATACCTTGTTTTCAAGACGCTCAATTCGGGCAGTACTATTTCCCACTTTTTCAATGAGCACCTCAACCGACTTGGCAATGTTATGAAGCGTGAGCATGTGCCATCCAAACAGCCCAAGAGCTGCTGTGGCTATGGCATTACGGATAATGTCATTATTGGATGACACGTTCCAAATCCTCCAACTCAAGCTCAGGTAAGGTGGCGAACAGTTCAGCCAGGGGTGAACCAGAGATTGGAAGACCGGTAACGTTATTCTTAGCAAGCCAATCGCACGCTGCACGAATGTCTTGTGTGGTGGCAGTTCCGCTTTGAATGCGGAGGATCAGTTCCTTTGTAACAAGGCCGTGAAGCTCGTTAAACTGATCTTCAGTGGCTCTTGTCATGGTTAGGGGCTAGTATTGACCATCAGGCCTTCATAGATCGGGTAATCAGAAGTCAAAA